>Ga0207416_1000875_pt1 | contig 45984 bp, 30 predicted proteins | sample PaiPotPPM11metaG_FD_184107 | JGI IMG/M metagenome (GOLD analysis project Ga0207416, IMG submission 184107) | Iron sulfur acid spring bacterial and archeal communities from Banff, Canada, to study Microbial Dark Matter (Phase II) - Paint Pots PPM... ...
GAGCCATCTCCCTGGCCGCGGCGGCGGCGTCTGGTACGTGGGGCCATTAGATCCCTCTCCTTGACTGGTAGATCAGCCCCCGCCGCGACAAGTGTAACCCGCATCACTGATAAATGCCTTTACCGCCGCTGACTTCCAGCGCCAGCAGTAGCTCGACAAGCAGTACCTTCATGCCATCGGGCCAGTCTTTCGGGCAGCTCAATCGCCGGGCAGCGTCCTCGCCATGACTCCATCCGGCGCCTCCTACCGGACGTCGGCGCAGGGATTCCAGTATTACGCCCAGCCGGTTACAGTCCAGTGGCAACAGCCCGACGGAAGCACCATATCCTTCTCCTCTAGGGTTCACTTAGTGCTGGAGCAATCAACCTGGCGCTTTCTCGGTACCGACCCCCCACCCGCGTCCTGATCCTCGCCGGCCTGCTGGTAGGCGGCGTGGCGATTGGGTTTGCGGTCAGGGCAGTCGTTTCTTCCGGCAGCCAGGGCCGCGACGCGAACGGACTGCCGACTTCTCCGGTCACCTATGCGTCCGTCAGTTCGCGTGCGCCTGCCCGCCTCATTTACCCGGGCGCCCAGACCTTGAGGGCTATAGGAGCAGGCGAGTCGCGCTATCCGGCGGAGGGCGTCATCAACTCTGCCTTTGCCGGCGCCGTGATGGTCACGCAGGACTCTCCGGCACAGGTCTACGCCTGGTACAACGACCGCCTGACCGCTGACGGCTGGAAAACCTACCGGCTCGCCGCCCTGCTCTCCACTCAAATATCCGCGAAAGGCTACCAGCGCGGAACGCGAGAGTACTTTGTCGTCGCGATCGACGATCCGCATCAGCTGAGCGCCGTGATCAGCAATAAGGTGCCGGCGGGGGCAACCATCGTCGAATTTCGATACACGATCACGGCCACCCCTTAACAGAGCAAAGAAGCTGGCGCTTTCTCGGTACCGATCCCGCACCCGTGTCCTTATCCTCGCCGGCCTGCTGGTGGCCGGCGTTCTCACCGGCTTCGCGCTCAAGGCACGGTTGGGCTCCTCGAGCGGCCTGAGAACAGACGCCGATGGCCTTCCGCTGGGTCCCCTCAGCTACCAGTTCGTCAATTCCCGGCAGCCGGCTCACCTGGTTTATCCAAACGCGAAAACTCTACGGGTCATAGGCCATGGCGAATCACACTATCCGGCGGACGGCGTGACGAACTCTGCAACCGCGGGAGCCATCCTGGCAACCAGCGACTCTCCGGAGCAGATATACGCCTGGTACGACGAGCACCTGAAGACCGATGGCTGGAAAACCTACCAGCTGGCGGCGCTTCTCTCCACGCAGCGGTCAGCCAGGGGCTACCAGCGCCGAACACGCGAGTTTTTTGTAGTCGCGATCGATGACCCGCGCCAGTTGGGGGCCGCGATCGGAAGCCAGATGCCGGCCGGGGGCACCCTCTTCGAGTACACCTACACGATCGAGGCCAGCAAATAGCCTCACCTGCCGGTTGACGCCAGCGGCACTTGCGGGTACAAATAACGATACGCCAGCAGGGGGCGGGGCGATATCGACCAGGAGGGGAACACGCCTATGCCGGATCCTGTCGCGCCCGAGTCGTCAACCGTTGAGGGGCAGGCCCTACTCTCGTCCCTCGGATATAACCAGGAGCTGAAACGCGCCCTCAGCACCCTGGGAAACATCGCCCTGGTGCTGTCGGACATCACTCCGACCGCCTCGCTGCTCGTCATCGGGACCGTCGTCATCGCCACCGCCGGCACGGGCTCCGTGACGGCCTACATCGTCGCCTGCTTCCTTGCGCTCAACATTGCCCTCTGCATGGGCGAGCTCGGCTCCATGTTCCCAGTCGCCGGTGGCCTCTTCAGCATCGTGACCCGCGTGCTGGGCAAGCCGATCGGCTTCCTGGCGATGCTCGACTACATGGGCCAGGCGGTCTTCCTGCCGGCCAGCGTGGCCGTCGGCATCGGCGTCTATATCTCGGCCTTGAACGGGACCATCCCGAGCAACGTCGCCGCCGCCGTCATCATGATCATCGTCACGGGCATCGCCCTCTTTGCGATCAACTTCAATGCCATCCTGACCGGCTTCTTCCTCGCGCTCGAGCTGGCGGTCGTCTCGGCACTGGCCCTGTCCGGCCTGGTGCATCTGCAGCAGCCGCTCTCGGTCGTGACCAGCCCGGTGATGACCGACGGTAAGAACGGCCTGACGGGCGTTGGGCTGAGCCTGGTCATTGCCGCCGTCGCCGTGGCCCTGTTCTCGGTCAATGGCTACGACAGCGCCATTAACTTCGCCGAAGAGACCGAGGGCGAGGCCAAACACGTGGGCCGCGCGGTCGTGGTCGCCGCCTCGATCGGCATCGCCTTCGAGCTCGGTACCTTCCTGCTCGTCTTCTTCGGCGTCCCCGACCTCAAGAAGTTCGTCGCCTCCTCGACGCCGCTGCTGGACGCCGCCAGGAGCTCCTTCGGCGATACCTTCTTCACCATCGTGGCGGTCGGCGCCATCATCGCCATCTTCAATGCCTGCCTGGCGATCACATTGCAGTTCGCCCGCATCGTCTGGGCGGCCGGCCGCGACCGCGCCTGGCCCGACGTGATCAGCACCTGGATCGGCAAGGTTGACTCGAAGCGCGGCGCCCCCTGGGTGGCCACTCTGATCGTCGGCGTCCTCGCCACCATCCTCTCCTTCCAGGGCAGCCTGGTCGCCGTCGTCACGTTCACTTCTGTGCTGCTGATCGTCCTCTACGCGATGATCTGCATCTCCTCGCTGGTGAGCCGATATACGCAAAAGGATCTGCCGCGACCCTGGAAGATGCCCCTCTGGCCTGTTCCGCCGATCATCGGGCTGGTCGGCTGCGTCATCGCCCTGACCCAGCAGAAGGTCAGCGACCTCATCACGGTGGCCGTGATCTTTGCCGCCGGGTTGATCTACTACTACGCCTTCATCCGGCCGCGCGGCGACCGCTACTGGAACATTGCGACCGGTGCCAACGTCGAAAAGCGTGCCCGCTAGGAGAGCCCGGACTGGTGTCGGGTCCACCCGCCCCTAGGGGAAGAGCTCGCGACTTCGGGATCCCGGTGGGGTTTTTTCCCACCGGGACCCACAACGCCATCACCGACGTGCCCGGCGTGCGCGTCGGCCACCAGACGGTCTGGAAAGGCGAGCCCGGCGGAACTGAACCAGTCATCCGCAGCGGGGTGACCGCGATCTGGCCACACCCCGGCGATCTCTTTCGGGAGCGGCTCTACGCCGCCATCTCGGTCTTCAACGGCTACGGCGAGATGACCGGCCGGAGCGTAATCGATGAGTGGGGCCTGCTCGGCTCGCCGATCGTGCTCACGGACACGGTGCACGTCGGCCTCGCCTACGACTCGGTCGTCCGATACATGATCGAGCGCGACCCGGAGATCGCCGACAAGGATGTCGTCATCCCAGTCGTCGCGGAAACAGACGACAGCTTCTTGAGCGACAATCGCGCCTTCGGCATCACCCGCGAGGACGTCTACGCCGCCCTCGAGAACGCCAAGGATGGCCCTGTCGCCGAAGGCTGTGTCGGCGCTGGCACCGGCACCCAGATGTTCGACTTCAAAGGGGGCATCGGAACGGCGTCTCGCGCCGTCGAGCTGTCAGGCGAGCGATACACGATCGGCGTGTTGCTACAGACGAACTACGGCAGCCGGCACCAGCTGTTGATCAGCGGTGTCCCGGTGGGTCGGCAAATCACTGACCTCATGCCAAAGCGGCACCAGGAGGGATCATGCATCGCCGTGTTGGCGACCGACCTTCCCCTACATCCGGGCCAACTCCGTCGCCTCGCCCGCCGCATCGACATCGGCCTCGGCCGCACCGGCTCGGTCGGCAATGACGGCAGCGGCGAGATCTTCATCGCCTTCTCCACGGCCAATCGGATCCCGCGATCAACGCCGCGCGCGGCACACCCGATTAACGTCCTGGTCGAAGGTCAGTTTTGGACCGAGGGCTCGCCCTTCGACCAGGTTTTTGACGCCGTGGCGGAGGCGGCGGAGGAAGCTGCCCTGAATGCACTTTGCCAGAGCGTTACTGTCGAGGGCCGCGACGGTCAGATCCTCTACGCTATCCCGATCGATCGGGCGGTCGCCCGTGAAAAGACCCCATCCGTTAGAAACTCGTTCGAATCGGTCACCTAGGCGCCAACCAGGTAGGTAGCCGTCACTCCATGGGGCTTACACGGGTCGAGAATCTGTTACCCAAAGAGCGCGGGGCCCTTAATCGCGGGAAGCAAGGACGGCTGGTCCGTCGTGGACCAGTGGTCTGCCGTCGCGCCCCGTCTACGCGGAACCGTTGGGCAGGAGCGACCAGACCGCTTGGCTGTAATCCTCGTTGCGGTTGAGTCCGCGATAGCTGTAGTGCGGGAGGCCGATGACAGGGCCGCGCTTGTTGGGCGGAACGTTCTCGAGGACCAACTGATACGCCTGCTTGCCAAACGCCAAGATGAGTGGCCGCTCGCCGCCAAGATCATTCAGTTCCTGAACGAACCTGCCGGCATTTTCCCGAACTTCAACGGGAGTCAGGCTGAGCTTCTGAGAGTTCACCTCCACCCGCGTCGTGATGAAGTCAGTCATATAGGCCCCCCGATATCGTGCGCCGCGTGTGCCCACTTTGAACACGTGCCGGAGTCTGCCGGACCCACCCCATCCGCCATGGAAATTCCGAAGCGGTACGGGGATGCGCGCCGACGGATTTAGCGCGACCATGACTACGTCGGTCCTCAGTTCCTTGAGCAAAGGTGGGTCATTCAGAAGACGCAGGTCGTCTTCAGGCACGTGCGCCCATATCGCCCAGCTGGCGTAGAAGCCAACAGCCGGATCATAACGCGTAGATTTGACCCTGTCGAACAGCATGGGGTCAATCCCCGAGGCCGCTGAGCTCGCACTGCTTGGGGGCGTCGCCATGTCAGCTGTCGGTACCTGATGTTGCGCCCTGGCCTTTTCGAGGCAGGAGCGGCACAATTGGACCTGCGTCAGGGCGCCCGCCTCTGCGAACACACGGCGGCCGCAGTACTGGCAAGCGAAGTGCCGTCTTTGTACCGTCAGCTAATGGCCACGGAGATAGCCACCCTCCGCTAGCGCCATCAGCTCCGGGGTTTCACGATCCGGCAGCGAAGACCAAGCGTACCCGCGGTTTAGGACCCGCATGTTTCGCAGCGGGTCGGCCGGGACCCACTCGTCTTGAACGCGTGCGTCCCGAGCTCAGATTCCGTCCCACATATCTTCGCAGCATGCGTGAGCAGGTAATCAACTCCTAGCTCGTAGATATGAGGACATTGGGACTGGTGGATCGAAAACACCTTCCCTTTCCGATGGAGTACGTATCCGTCAGGATGGTCGTGAGACCAGCGGGCATAGCCAATGTCGTCATCACGAAATGTGACCATTTATACGTTCCTCTCCCGGACGGACGCCGCGAGTAAGTGGCGAAGGCGTAAGGCGTTTGGGCCACCAGGCGCATACCCATGCTGCGAGATGAAGACCGCAGTCGTGTCCCTATCTCCGTAGTCCTTCAGCGCCGCCCAGACTGCCCTGGAATCATGGGACGAGACGAAGAATTTCCTCGGGCCTGTGACCTGACCGCATCCGCACATGCACAGGCCGGTCGGACGCAGGCGGTTAACGGACTGGTTCATTTTTTTCCCTTGATTTATTGTGATTCACGTTCAACTAATGGCCCCCGTAAACCGTATAGCCCTTGCCCTTCAGGTGACCTGCAAGCCACTCCTCTAACGCCACCGCCTTCTGGCGAGTCGGCAGAGGATTGTATTGACGGTAAAGACGGTGTCTCAACCACAAGCCATGCCGCCGAACATGGCGGGAGGCACGGTACCCGGCCTTGTGCTGCTGAAAGCGGATGGCCGGCAGGCAAGCACTCTGACCGACGTAAACGTTGGGGTAGCGTGAATTACTCCTTGGACCTGCAGCATCCGCAAGCTCAATTACATACACGTAGTAGAGCGCGACAGGCGAAGCGGCAGGATGTCTTAAGCGAGCCTCCTTCGGGAAACCGCGAGCGACTATCACAATAGACCGATCCGCCGCGTTGTCAATTGCCAACTTGGCATTCATGCTGACCCTTGCCGTGATATTGGCGGTCACTGTCATCTCGCTCGGGGCACAGTCTCGACCGCAGATGCGGGCCTCGCCGGCATTTAGAAGCCGCGCTGAATCAGCGATCATGGCTAAGCTGACGGTTCCGCCCTCCTCCTTACTCAGAGCCTAGTCGACTACCGGCCTGGATCACACTCGTGGCACGGCGAATAGCCATTGCGAACCGCCTCGGCGGATGAGTCAAAAGTTATGCGGTTGTTGCGGCCGATTCTCCGTGCCCATCGGCATTCTCGGTTGTGAAAAGCAAGTGACGAAGCATTAGCCACTACAAGGCGTATCGCTGATCGGCTCTCTACGGGCTGAAGAACCTGACGTCGAAGCCAAACACGGACCGGCTGGTCCGCCCAATCAACATTCGGAAGATGACGAATCAAGGCGGCGAGATAACTCCCCTGGTGCACCTGTATTGCATCGAGTGCCGTCCGCTCGAGAACGGCTCCTGCTTTCAGACGGTGCCACGCTGCCTCAAAAGACGTCCGGAGAATGTGGCGATCGTGTGATCCGGCGTGGGGCCGGACATGTACAAACTCTTCATCAATATCAAGAAGCGTGAAGGTCTCCACATCACCCAGCGTCTTGAACTCCTTTCCGATCAACTTAATTAACTCCGGCCAAGGCAACACTCAATTAGTCTCGCTCAAGTGCGTGCCTCCCACCGGCCTAAATCTGCCCAACCAGTCTTACCGGTTGATTGACGAGGCAAACAAGCGTACGATTCAGACAAGGTCAATGACAGATGAGGGAGCGCCCCTCCTTGAAGGGGAGGCGGCCGACGCGGTCAAGTACCGTGGTGGTCACCTACAAATCATCGCGGCGGCCGGTTCTGGCAAGACCGAGGTCGTCGCCCAGCGCGTGTCTGACCTCCTTGCTGAAGGGATATCGCCTGACGGCATTGTCGCCTTTACGTTCACCGAACGGGCGGCCCGATCACTTAAATCCCGTATCGAACGACGGGTAGCTGGTCGCCTCGGATCGCCTTTCTTGGACCATCTCAATGGGATGTTCGTGGGAACCATCCACTCATACTGCTTCCGCATTCTGCAACAGCACGTCGCGAAGTACGAGACGTTCGATGTGCTCGACGAGCACCGGCTTACCGCGTTCCTTACGCGAGAGGCATACAACTTGGGGTTGGTGCCGCTGACAGGCAAAATGTTCAGCGCAATCCAAGCTCTCGGCACAAACGCGCAAGTGGTCGAGAATGAGCTCCTCGAGAGCCACCAATTAATCGAACCGTTCCGTGGCATTTACGAGCGATACGTCTCGTCTCTGGACAACCACCGGTTCCTAACCTATGGACAAATCATGCTGCGGGCTGTCAAAGAACTCGAAAGGCCGGACGTTTTCTCCGCGGTCCATTCGCCGCTCCGGCATCTGATCGTGGACGAATACCAGGACGTTAACCCAGCACAAGAGAAACTGATCAGTCTCCTTGCCGACTCTCCGGTTCATCTCTGTGTAGTCGGCGACGATGACCAATCCATTTACCAGTGGCGCGGCTCGGACGTTCAAAATATTGTCCAGTTTCAAAAGCGCTATTCCGATGTACGTCAATTCAGGATCGAACGCAATCGTCGCTCGCGGCCCGCGATCATCCACGCCGCGAACGCCTTCGGGGCGGGAATTGAAGGTCGGATTGCCAAGTCTATGGGTGTTCACCGCTCGGACAGCGGACAAGCGGAAATCACGTGCTGGACAGCTGAAACGGCCGAGGCGGAGGCAGAGATCATCGCCGACTCGATCGCCAAAGCGCATACTGACCTCGGGTACCGGTACCGTGACATAGCTGTTCTCTGCCGAGCAAGCACATCCTTTCCCACACTATTGGCCGTGATAAAAGAACGCGGCATCCCGGTTCAGCCAGGCGGGCGCACTAACCTCTTTCTCCAAGATGATGCCGATCTTTTCGGCCGCACAACATCGTGGCTTGTCGACCACGGGTGGCGTATCGGCCAATTCGGATGGGGAGATGAACCCGTCACGCTTGATGACCTGGTGAAGCGTTACCAAACGCAGTTCGCGCTTTCGCCTAAGCAAGCAGCGAGCGTTGGGCAGCAGTTGTCGCTGTGGAAGGCGAAGGTTCTAGACGAAAACCGGCCCGCTAACCTGGTCAAAGAGTTTTACGAGCTGCTTGGCCTCCTTGCCATCGAGCATTGGGACCTCACCGATGTGCTGGCGGTAAACCGACTTGGGAGCCTAGCGAGGTGCTCGCAGGTCTTGGTCGACTATGAAAGCACGCGTAGGCGGGCGCGGCCTAGCGTCACTGAACCCGGGCAGATGCGCGGTGGACTCGATCGCGGTCCGAAATATTACCAATGGCTGGCGATTTACATCCAGAACTGGGCCAAAGGGTATTACGAGGATTTCGAGGGCGAGGAGGATGTTGAGCTTGATGCCGTCGATCTCACGACAATTCATCAAGCAAAGGGCCTCGAATGGCCTCTCGTGTTCGTACCCGCCTTAACCGCAAGGCGGTTTCCGTCGAGCCGCACGGGCAGGGCAGGGATTTGGCATGTACCCGACCACCTCTTCAACCGCGGGCGGTATGAGGGGTCGGTGAACGACGAACGGCGCCTGTTCTATGTCGCCATGACCCGCGCACGTGATTTCCTGTCGCTTTCGGCATTTGAACGCCTTACCAAGAAACAGAAGCCTTCGCCCTTCCTTGAAGAAGTTGCCGCCGGGCCCATCTCCAGCCTGAAGGGCCTACCCGATCCCGTTAACGCGGAGCAGGCCGTCCAGAGCCAGGAGGTGCTTGAAATCAGCTTCTCCGACTTGGCTGCATATAAAGAGTGCGGGCTCTCCTATCGCCTCCGTCGGCTGGTTGGCTTTCAACCGCCTCTTGCCCCGGAGCTTGGATACGGAAAGGCGGTGCATCACCTTCTCAGGCAGGTCGCCGAACACGTCCGAAAATACCGCCGCAAGCCGACCCAGACCGAGCTGGACGGACTGTTTGACGAGGAGTTCTATTTGCCGGCGGCAAATGCGGCCGGGTACAAACAGATGAAGGATCGCGCCCGCAAACTCGTCGATAGGTATGTAACCGACTGGGAAGCAGACCTACATAAAACGTGGGCTGTGGAGCGACCGTTCGAGCTGCACGTGGGCGGAGCAATCGTCATCGGCCGCGCTGACGTCATTTTGGACGAGTCCGGGGGAGGACAGCCCACCTTGTCCATAGTCGACTATAAGACGGCGACCGACGGGCATCAATCGCACGAATTCCAGCTGCAGGTATACGTGGATGCAGGACGAAGGGAAGGACTGCATGTGGAAAGAGCTTTCGTTCACGACTTGCGCGATGCCACACGTACCGCCGTTCCAACCGCCGAGGCGGACATCAAGACAGCGGAGGACCTGGTAAACGACCTCCTCGGCAATATGCGTGCGCGCTCCTTTGCAGCCAAGCCGGGGCCGGCCTGTGTAAATTGCGACGTTCGGACCATTTGCAAAGAACGAGCCGGATGATTGCTGCTGCCATGGGGCTTCAAGGCCACAGGCTCGCGAGGCCCGCGCTTGTCTAGGCGCCGGTCTCGCCGTACGAGGACCCAAGATTACGTGGCCCTACTGGCAGGCAGTCCGCGACATGTGGCGAAGGCAAAGCGCTCGATTCGATCGCGCGTACAGCGGGAATCGCCATGGTTTTACGCATTCATGCGGTTCCTCGAGCTACTGGGCTCATCTCGCCGGAAACGGTCTAGAGAGGGGCGGGGAGCAAACACCTACCGAGGCCCACTCTGACGCTAGCGACGATCAAGTACGGTTTCGTTTGATCGTTCGTTCCTGACCGCGGCATGGTCGCCAACACTCGAAACGACTAGGTTCGCCCGAAGCCCCGGCAGTGGATGCCGCACCGTCTCCCCGTGTCGGCGTGCGAACTGAACAAGACCCTGCATGAAGGCTATGCCTGCGGCAGATCTGTCGTCTTCGAACGCCTGGATCGGCGGCTCTATAAGGGGACGCGTCAAAAAGACGACCGTTTTGGCCCTGGCGCGAGTAATTGAGACGTTTAGGCGGTTCAGGCTGTAAATGAATTCCTTTTCATTCATGGCATACTCGACGTCGGCGACACCGTAACTGACGATAACCGCATCGCATTCTTGGCCCTGCATCCTGTCAACCGTATCCACAAAGGGCCGGGACGCCCACCGCCGCCTCCGGGCCAGCGCCTGGCGGATCGCGTTGATCTGGGCGTGATGAGGACTGACGACAAACAATCCGTCCAGCCAAAACGCTGCGTCGCCTTCGGCGGTTGCGGGGTAGGGCTCGGCCCCGGGCCCCATCAGGCGATCGCGCAAGCGAACCGCTAAGTCAGCGACGAGATCTGCTTCCACCTGGTTTTCCGCCGTAGCCTGGACGCCTTCGAGCACTGCAACGACTAGAGGGGCGGAGGGGTCGAGAAGGGAATCAAGGAGACTGTTGTCGGCAGCTGCACTGAGGAGTCGCAGTCGATTCTGTGCGATCGTTGCCGTGGCGCTGTCGTATTCCGGCACGTAAATCTGACTTGCCGGATATTCGCATAGCGTGTGGTTCATTCTGAAGTTTTCCAACAGGATTGAAGTCGCGTTATCCAGAGGGTCCTGGATTCGCAGACACTCGAATATCGAGCGGTGCAGCAGGGGCTCTCCGGCCGCCGGATCAGGGTAGAGTCCGTGGACAATCGGTGGGAGCTGCCGGTCGTCTCCCGCGATGATCAAGCGTCCGCCGTTTCGAAGCCGACGGATCATCACCGCCGACTCAGGCACCTTTACTTGGGATCCCTCGTCAATCACCAACAGATCGGCTGTTTCAGGCCGAAAGGCCTTGCGCAGCGACCAGGCGGTTCCTCCAACGACACAAACGTCCCGTGCGTTCATCCAGGCTTCCGCAGCCGTCTCCTCGAGAAGAACCACCGAATTCATGCGAGGCAGTTCCACTCGCTTGAGTTTGGCAATGGAAACGGTCCGGAAGGCACCAGTAGAAATCGCAAGCTCCGATGCCTTCCTAAGGCAGTTATCAATCGCGGCGTGCGTAAACGCGCTTACAAGTACGCGGAATCTCTGCCCGGCATGCTGATGCGCGGCTGCCAGGCACAGGACTGAAAGGGCCAGGAAATGGGTCTTACCCGTCCCCGGAGGCCCCCAGACAAGGTGAAAATCTCCGTCAAGGATCGAGTCAAAGGCATGAAGCTGCGATTTGGTCATGCCAGCACCAGCGGCCATTGCCCTCGCATGAGCCGCTATGGCGTGCCGGTTCCGTTCAGGACCAACGCACGACAAGGGTCGCGTAACCAAGCGCAGGAAGTACGGATTGTTCTCGGCATCCATCGCGGCGAGTTCAGCAATGGCCTTCGAGCTGTTGAAGTCCGTGTATCGAGGATGGAGAATGTAACGCCCACGCAAACGAAGTCCCGCAAAAGCAGGCGAGGTAGTTAGCGCTAATTGAAGCGCCCGATTCGGTGCCTCGAGCGTGGATTCGAGTTGCGTGATACTGCCTAATGCGATCGGAAGATTCTTTGGCACCCAGGCCCGGGAACGGTTTTGATAATCGTCGTACGACAACGCTGTTCTGAGGCCCTCGTTTGAGTCTTCCGTTAGCAGCCAGCTTGGGAAGCCGGTAGCCTCGATCCGGTGGTCAGCATGTCCCGGGTCGATAGTGAAACGGCTCCCACCCGTGTAGACCACCCTCAGTGCGAGTCCTGCCTTGAGGCGCTCGTCAAGCGGCGCCATACGACCCTGCCGCAGAGCCAAGTAGCTCACGACAGATTCGTATTGAGTCATAAAGGCCATGCGTGAGAGCGCGGCGTGGTGGAACCCGAGACCGGCAGGTAACCGGAACTTGGGCGGCCAGCCGAACAACACCTTGTCCTTCGCGAGACGTTCGCGAACGCCACTAATCATGCTGTTCGTCGCCCGGAGTCGATTAACAACCTGGGTCTTTATCCCAGACACGTACTCCGGCCGGCTATGGTGCCAAACCATGAAGATGGCATCCGATCGCATCTGGTTCGAGAGTTGAAAAGAAAAGAACTCGCTGTCTTTGAATTCGAAGGCGTATTCGGACGGTTGTAGCAGCGCGGCCAGATCAGCAAATCGATAACTGACCTCGACCGGAAGTGCGAAATGGTCTCGCACAGCCTCGAGTACGACCGACACAGGAAAGAACACTTCCTCCGCAGGGTGGTCTTCGGCCTGTACAAGCTCGGGTCGTTGAAAGAAAAAGAAAAGCTGCAGGGCTTCGCTGGCGACAGTCGGGTCATTAATCCGGCGTGCCAAGAGATCGATGAGAAAATCGCGTTCGTACGAGTCGAATGTGAAGACCTGAAGCGATTTCTGGTCGCGCCAAGCTTGCGTTCTGGCAGCGTTGAAGTCATCAACCGCCTTAAGGATTTCTGACAACTCGCGGACGAACCGACGTTCCAATTCCCCGACTCCCTCTTCTGAGTCGGACAGGGCAACACCAGCTGAGACCTCGGGATTTTGACCGAGAACGTCTCGCAGGCCCTGGGCGTAAATACCGAAGGCGTAGATCTTTCCTGATACGGGTTCCCTTTGCAGGGTCAGGACGATCCTCACATGTTCCGACACCGGCATGCTTATCGAGTAACCGCGCTGCACCTCCGTCTGGCCGCTAAGTAATGAACTGGTTTGAAGCCTGAGCCGCCCCTGGTTGCCGCGCAGTGAGGCACAGTCGTCCAACTCCGCGCTGTGGTCGCTATTCAGTAAGGCGTCAAACTCGTGCACGGTCTGTACCTCCGGGTCCCGGCCGCCAAGGAACCGCTTGGCGTGGGTGGATAGGTAGGGAACCCGGGAAACGTTGTCCGTTTGGGTCATTTCGGTGCGGCATATCGAAAAGTACTCGCACCATTCGCAGCGGTAATAGAGGTGCCAGGGCGCACTGCCCGCCGGCTGTGTTACTACCCGTTCAAGCTCGTCCTCGAGGAATGTTTCCATCGGAGGAAGCATGGTGCGAATGTCGAAGTGCTCGGCCTCATCCGCGCCTGCGAGCCATATCCCCGGGGTGTTTGAGACCCGGCGGCCTTCGAGCCCCCATTCCTTTAGGGCGTGCGAGAGGATGAGACTGTAGAGCACCGCCTGTATGCGGTGAGCGAGCTTCAGACCAGGGCTTGCTTTGATGTCGATGACCCTAAGCTCGACCTCGCCGTCCGTCTCAACCGCTTGGACTAAGTCGGGCCGGCAGTCCGAGACCCTTACCACAGTGGAGTCGATTCGATAGCGATCGTAAAAGCTCTGCGAAGTTATCAGGGTAGGTTGATAGATAAACCTGCCAGCCTTTAGCGACTTGAGGATTTGCCGAGTGGATTCGGCGGTGTGAACGCGATCGCGGAGTGGCTGCCCTTCCCCAGAAGCGAGCTCGACCTGACCTTTAAGGTGTCGACTGACGACCTGCTCCTCCCAAACGAAACCGCCTTCGAGGATGGCCCGAGTCACAGGACGTAGATCCGCCGCGGGCGCGGGGACCCCCTCGACCGACCTCAGATGAACAGGCGTACTGGAATAACGCAGAAAGCGCTCACATTCATGGAAGTAATACCTAGCAATTCGCGATGGGCTAACGACCTTGGGAGCCGCGAGTTCCAGAAGCTCGCGAGCGAGACCAGCCACTCAGGGCGTGATTGCGGTGATGTGCAGTTTGCGGGCCTCAAAGCCCGGTACTGAAAGGTCAACAACATCACCAACGCGATGCCCCCACAGGGCTCCGCCCACCTGGGACAAAACATTTAGTTTTCCGTCGCGCACCGCCGCCTCCAAGGGCCCCACAATTCTGAAGGTCTCTTCTCCCCCGCCGTTTTCAGCAAAGGTCACCCGACACCCGAGGCGTACTCGGTCGTGGGAAGCGCGGGCCGGAATAACGGTAAGCTCGTCTAAGCCTGTTCGGCCCTGTCTCCTCAAAGCCTCAAAGCCATCCGCTGTTATGTATTTCGCCACATTAGGTGGGATAACGTCTGGCTCGTCTTCTTGCGAAACCGAACCGGCGACTTCCGGTTGCCAAACGGGCGCCGGTGCGGGCTTGACCTGTGGCAGGGGCCTGGCCTCCACGTAGCGGGGTTCGTCCCTGATAGGCGGACTTCCGGTCCATTCCAAGGTTTCGCCGGCGCGGCGCAACCTACCATCAGCGACTAGTCGCTGCACGGCTTTACTAAGAACGCTTCGAATATCGACGCCCCGCCGCCGCCAGCCAAAAATCTGCGCGACGGCGTCGGTGAGGTCATCCTCGTGGACGCCTAAGGCCTCCGCTGCAAGTTTGCTAAGGGCCAGCTCGAGCTCCGCCGGAGGGACCTCATCGGCCCTGCGCCCGGAGCGAGAGTTACCAGTCGGATATCGAACGGCGGTCACTTCCTGATTCCTCAGCCGGATAAAGTTAGCCTCGCGAACCAAGATACCCGCCCTTCTCATGTGGTTGAAAGCGTCGTCAAAAGCCGACTGGATTCGCTGCCCAGCGCGGCCAACACCCCAGGCTTCGCACACTCTTCGTATAACCACTGCCTCACTGACTGGGCCTTCAACCCGCAGAACTTCTTCGATCATGCGTTGCAGGTCGCGCGCCGCCTCAGGCAAATGCATCTCGGTTCCTCGTCGGGGCGGCGTAGGTTCGGCAACCTCGTAGGGGACCGTCCAAGTAGGTTGGTCACCCGCAACTAGTTCCAGGATGTCAGAGGGAGGATCCTCTATAAGTGGCTGTGGGCCTGGCCTAAAGGCCGAATCATCGCTAGGCGGTGCCTGACTCGCCGCGGCGTCAAGGGCCGCATGCAAGCGAACTTCCTCCCTCTGCCGATCTCGAAACCAAGCCGGAGCCCACACGCGGTACAGGTGCCAGCCAAGACCCTCCAGCACTTGCTGACGTAGCCGATCCCGATCGCGGGCAACTCTGGAGGCATGGTACATTGCCCCGTCGCACTCCACGCCAAGGATGAAGCGGCTATTGTCATCGCGCTTGCGTACGCCGAGGTCGACACGGTAATGTGCCGTGCCGACCTGCGGAACCACTTCATAGCCCCATGATTCGATTACACGCGTAATCTCTTCTTCAAGGTCGCTGTCGGCTTTACGCTCGGTTTCAACAGGCAGGCCTAACACCGGAACGCCACGTTCCAAGAAATCCAGATACCTTCTTAAATGCCAGACCCCTCCGCCCTCCTGGATTTGGCCAACGAAGTTACTGGCACGCACTGATGACACGACCTCTACCCGTCGTCGCGCGCGTGTAATTGCCACGTTGAGGCGGCGGTGTCCACCCCTCTGATTCAAGGGGCCAAAGTTGAGGGTAAACCGCCCAAACTCGTCTGGCCCGTAGCCGAGACTGAAAATCATGATGTCGCGTTCATCGCCCTGGACGCTCTCGAGGCTTTTTACGAAAACACCGCGCAGTCGGTCAGGCTTGAAATACGCATCCAGGTCCGACCGCTGCAAACGGCGACGGTCGATCTCGCCCTCGATCGCGGTGGCTTGCGCTTCCGAAAATGTCACAACACCGAGGCTGAGCTCAGGGTGTTTGGCCGCGTGGAAGAAAACACGGTCCGCCGCTGCAGCGGCTTCCACCGGGTTATCCCGCTGTGCCGAGCGCCGGTATACGCCGGGAACATGTAGTAGATGAACACCCAGGTCAGCCGCACTCTGGACTGCCCCTGGGAAGGTGATCAGTCTTCCGTCATAAAACGAGTGGTTCGAGTAGGTAATAAGGGCTTCATGCTGACTGCGGTAGTGCCACATCAGCGATAGCGACCGGTAGGCCCCGGACCCCTTACAAAGTTCGAGCACCGACTGGAAGTCCTCGAGCTGATCCTCGACGTACTCGTCGCTGTCGTCAGTCGTGGCGGCTTCCCAGAAGCTGGTCGGTGGAAGCTGCTTGTTGTCGCCTGCCACGATCAGCTGTGCACCCCGGTAAATGCAGTTGATTGCGTCGGAAGGCTTTACCTGCGACGCTTCATCGAAGATGACGGCGTCGAAGTGAGTCGACGAGTCCAAAAATTGGCTTACGGACAGGGGACTCATCATGAAACAGGGTTTCAAGGCCCGAGCTACGGCGCCGGCGTCCTGAAGAAGCTTCTTCACGGGCATGTGCCGGCGGGTCTTGTTGGCTTCCCGTTCGATGATGGCGGCCTGGCCAATGCCCGGTCGTGGCCTGCGACTATTGCACTCGGCGATAATTCGCGCTGCGGACGCACCGATAAGGCGTCGGTCCAGCTCACGAAATTCAGCTACGAACTCGTCCCGCTCAGTCGGACGAAGCTCCTTTAGTCGAGTGTCCGTCGAAGTTACCTGGTCAACCCACCGCTCCAAGGTGGCGCGTGCAAAGATCCCGCTCACTTGGCTGGCCGGCACGCGCCTGTCGACACAGAAAGCCGAGACGCTTTCAAGCCCGGCATCTTTTAGTCGCGCCCTAAGCTTGACGTGCGCCGTCCACTCTTCAATGTCGGAGGCGGTCTGCACCAGCCGGCGGAGGTACGTCTGGCTATTCGCGAAGGTGCCGCTGAGCTCAGCCTGTACCTCGCGCCCCCTCGCCGGAACAAAGTGGGCCAAGATGACTTCCCGCGCATTACGCCACGCCACAACCAAGCTTTGAAGTGCCGTTGCGTCGAGAGTCGTCTCGAGCAGTCGGTGGGCCACTCCTGGCAATACCGTTCCTTCTGTAAGGTGAAGGAGCCGTTCGCTCCAGCCCACGGCCCGACGGATGGCCGCGAAGTCAGTGTCCGCGGCGCGGTAGGCCGGCCCAATAAGTCCCGCGTTGGCTTCCAGGTCGGCCGCGAATTTGCTATCGGCTTCGCCGATGGCCAGGCGCCAGGTGGACCACTGCGCTGCCTCCTGTAAATGCGTCTCTTTTCCGTAAAGCGCGGAGATGTTCGCCAGGATCTCTCCAATCTCGGTGGTTACCGGGCTCAGCTCACGACATAGCCGTCGAGCTTGCGAAAGGGGCATGCCGGCGAGTCGGCCAGTGATTGCGGGACCCAGCATCCTCTCGGCAGCTTGACGCCAGGCCACGACCTGATCCCGAACCTGCAGAGCCCAATTGTGAACCTGAAGGTCGGGTGATCCGTTTCGGGAGATTTGGCGCGCCAAGGCCGCGGGATCAAGTTGAGCACCAGCAATTGCCACCGCGCGGCGTGCTGTCTCTACGACGCTCATCAAAACTTCGAAGTTGGTCTCATCCCGTTGGTAGGCCTGGCCAAGCAGGGGTCCGTGCCGCTGTTCCGCCGTCAAGAGTTGAGCCGTGAGCTTCTTCCATGCATTGGCTTCCTCCAGCTGAGCCAACGCGCCTCTGGTTACCTTGCCCGCTTGCGTGCAACCAGCCAGGGCCTTTCGATCAGTCCGATATGCCGAACTAAAGACCTTGAACGGGCCCTTGTGGACCTGCCGGAACCGCAACGAGAGGCCATCCAGATCCAAGGTGAGTACCCGCTCCGTGAAGGTCTCTTCGAGCACCTTTCGTTTCGACCGAAAGTCTTGAGCAAGGGCTGCGAGCACCGTGGCGGCCTCCAAAAGCGACTGAAGAAGCCGAGGATTGAGCCAATCGGCTTCGGGACGCTCCTGTAAGCCGATCATCAGGCCCAATTCGGCGATCTCAGCGGCTCGGTCAAGCGACATCGGTCCTTCTGGAAGGTTGAACGCAGCGGCAATTTCTTGGGCTTGGACCTCGATCTTCATAAGAGACTCGTGCCCGTTTCCAAGGAAGCCAGCAAGTTCGCCTAGGCCAACGGCGTCCGGATCAGGAACAGGTGGTTGGCCCAGCAATGCCTTGAGCTGTTCCGCAAGCGCAGAGAGCCGTGCGGCAGAGGGCACCGGGAGTTCTCGCGGGTTAGTGATACCCACTTGGGTAAAGTGCCCCTTCTCGCGCGCGATGTTGGCCGCCAAGCGCTCTGCCTCATCGAGCCGAGCGTTGACGGTGCTGACGTCCGGACTTGAAAGCCAGTGAGCGGGAATCAAGGGGCGGTTTTGGAGATGCCCTAGGAGCGCCGCCAGACGCTCGGCGTCGAGCTCTCCCTCGCTCCACTGAACCCCCAGAGCTCCGGCTATAGCCTTGACCTCGACAGCAAGCCGCAGGAGTGCCCGTTCAGCAGCGGCTAGTTGATCCTCAATGTCACGCCTTAGAGTCAGGACGTACTCGCTGATGTTGATGTCGCGCCATAGGAAGCTATCCGGCCGCTCGACCGGCCCCCACACCCTTGCTAGCGCGGCGGCCGCCGTGGTGAGGCTCTCCAGCAATTGGCCATCAAGGTGCTTGAAGACTGGGGGCCAAGGCGCTGCCGGTAGCGACTGCAGCTTGGCCACCCGACCAACCGCTTCAAATACGGACATACCCAGGGGCGCGCGTACCTCGTTTACGGCTGCGACGTATCGGGAAAGCTCGTGGCGGCGGGCTACCAGGCTAGCTATGTCGTTATCCGACAGGGGGCTTCGCGGTCTGGGATGGGCAATTAGTGCTCGTCCTAGCTCTTGGGCAACTTCCCGTCGCGTTGCCTTGTGGCTGTGAAGCTCGAGAAGGTATTCAGATAGGCCGGCAGCCTTTAACCGGGCATAGACTACCTCCAAGGCAGCAGCCTTCTCGCTGACGAAGAGGGTAGTTTTTCCGGCGACCATAAGCTCAGCGATGATGTTGGCGATCGTCTGGCTCTTTCCGGTTCCAGGCGGACCGTCCATGACAAAGCTCTGTCCGGTCCTGGCCGCATGGATGCATTTCCTCTGACTTGCATCGGCGTCCAAGATGCTCGCCATCTGTTCAGCGGGCACGGCGTCGTCCAGCTCGTCGTCGGAAACCTCAACAAAGTCAAAAGTCTGCTTCGTTGTCGGGCCCTCGGCCAACGCCACAATCGCCGGGTGAGCGGCAATGAGCTGCTCATTTTCCTGAAGGTCGCGGTACATGGCCTCCTTGTGGAAGGAGAACGTACTGAGGATGACGCGCGGCTCCGCGGTCCATCCATGGCGCCCGGCGAAAGCTCGACGAACCGCTTCCAGAAGAGCAGGGATCGAAATGTCCTCGACATCCTCAATGGTTGGGAGTTCAATCCCGAACTCGTTCTTCCATTTGACTGTCAAAGCAGGATTTATGCTGGGGTCGTCTTCGCCGCGAAGTAGCCGAACAGGCTCTCGCGGGCTCTCCTGTTGGAGGATCACCGGCAGCAGAAGAATTGGGCTTTGGATTTCGCCATCTTCATCTTCGATCTTCCAGCGAACCATTCCAACCGCCAAGTAGAGGACTGATAGGCCCGCCTCCATAAAGGCGGCTTCGGCGCGCCGCTTGAGTGCGCGGAGTCCGTTATTGAGGCTTTGCCCGTCCGTCTTATCTGTCTGCAGCTCGGATGTCCGCCGAGCCCTTACTAGCCTCGGGGCCGGGGCCTCCTCTGTGACTGCATCCGGAGGAACAAAAAAACCCCAACCGCCGTGGCGCGGTTCGAGCAACCGGTCGAAGACCTCAACCGGTCCCGGCTCTAGAATCTCGATCGTGCTGGTGCGGTTCGGTCGGAAGTAGAGAAGCCGGTTGGTCTTGGTGAGATTGATGAGGTCATCGCGCCACTGGTGCAGCTGCTCCACCACGCGAGGGTTAGGTGGTGGGGGAACGGCTGACAACGTAGCGTTACGAGGCACGGTTCCCTCGACAACAACCGATCCGCTGCCTCATTGCCATGGCGCCCCTTGTACGGCGCCCTAGCATGTCCGCACGCGGCCCTGAAGACCGAGTCCGAAATACCCCCAAGTCTCAAGCGCGCCTAGACGGCATGCCAGAACCCAGATGGTGACGCAGTGTGTTAGAGCGTACTCTGTATTCGAGGCTTGTCAATAGCTACCTAACGACAAATGCGTAGGAAAGAGCCAATCATTCCGCTGGGAGGACACGACTTGGGGGCACTCATACCTCTTTGGATCGCTTTTTCGGGAAGTCAGCTGCCTGCATGAGCGAGGTGAGTCTGAGTTGGATTGCCAACTTCATTTGGGGGATCGCGGACGATGTACTCCGCGATCTCTATGTACGGGGTAAGTACCGGGACGTCATCCTCCCGATGACTGTGCTGAGGCGCCTCGATGCCGTACTGGAACCCACCAAGAAGAACGTACTGCACTTAAAGGTAACGCTCGACAAGGCAGGCGTCGTCAACCAAGATGCCGCGCTCCGTCAGGCATCCGCGCAGGACTTCTACAACACGTCGCCATTCACCCTTCGTGATCTGCGGGGGCGTGCGAGCCAACAGCAATTAAAGGCCGATTTCGAAGCTTACCTTGACGGGTTCTCGCCGAACGTCCAGGACATTCTGGAAAGCTTTGAGTTCCGAAATCAAATCCAAAGGCTTTCAAAGGGAGATGCCCTGGGCACACTCATTGAGAAGTTTCTCACTCCGGACATCAATTTGGGCCCGCATGCCGTGCTCAAAGGCGACGGATCACTGAAACATCCCGGCCTTGACAACCACGCGATGGGGACGATCTTTGAGGAGCTCGTGCGCCGCTTCAACGAAGAAAACAATGAGGAAGCCGGTGAGCACTGGACGCCTCGTGATGCTGTAAGGCTGATGGCGAACTTGATTTTCTTGCCAATTGCAGAATCGATCGAATCCGGCACCTACCTCCTTTATGACGGCGCATGTGGAACCGGCGGGATGCTCACCGTCGCCGAAGAGACCTTCAAAAGACTTGCAAGCGCACACGGCAAGCAGGTGGCTACACATCTATACGGACAGGAGATCAACGCGGAAACATACGCAATCGCCAAGGCCGACCTCCTCCTAAAGGGCGAAGGCGAGGCAGCCGACAACATCATCGGGGGTCCCGAGTACTCGACGCTTTCGAACGACGCCTTTCCATCGCGCGAGTTCGATTTCATGCTTTCCAACCCCCCGTACGGCAAAAGCTGGAAGGGCGACCTAGAAAGGATGGGCGGTAAGGACGGCATCAAGGATCCCCGCTTCCTCATCGAGCACGGCGGCGATTCGGAGTACTCGTTGATAACCAGGTCTAGTGATGGGCAAATGCTTTTCTTGGCCAACATGCTCAGCAAGATGAAGGACGAAACTAAGCTTGGCAGCCGTATCGCCGAGGTGCATAACGGGAGTTCCCTATTTACCGGTGACGCGGGCCAGGGCGAAAGTAACATTCGCAGATGGATCATCGAAAAAGATTGGCTAGAGGCCATCGTTTCCCTCCCACTCAACATGTTCTACAACACTGGCATTGCGACGTACATTTGGTTGCTCACCAATCGGAAACCCGAGCACCGGCGCGGGAAGGTTCAGCTCATCGACGCCACCTCCTGGTTTAAGCCCTTGCGTAAGAACCTCGGAAAGAAAAACTGCGAGCTGAGCGAGGATGACATCCAGAAGATTTGCCAGACCTTCCTCGATTTCAAGGAGACGGAACACTCCAAAATCTTTCCTAACGCAGCTCTCGGCTATTGGAAGATAACTGTCGAGCGTCCTCTTCGGTTAAAAGGCATCGACCCGAAGAGGGCCTACACACCGAAGGAGATAAAGGCAATTAGGGAGACGATGCAGAGTCACGAAGCCGCACCGCCGGTGATTCGTAAAATCCACACCCGGGACTTCGAGGCCGATCCCTTGCGGGGTTTCTTCGGGATAAAGATAGGCGGCAAGGACTGTGTAGTCGAATACGAGCCCGACCCCGATTTGCGAGATACGGAGCAGGTCCCTCTGCAAGAAGAAGGCGGCATCGGGGCATTTCTCGGCCGAGAGCTTCTTCCATATGCTGGCGACGCATGGTACGACGCCTCGAGCGTTAAGACGGGGTACGAGATCTCCTTTACACGTTATTTTTACAAGCCTCAGGCCCTCCGATCCCTCGACGACATTAGGGCGGACATCTTGGCCTTGGATAAGGAAACCGAGGGAATGCTCTCCGAAATTATTGGCGCCTCACCGCATCTGTGACTCAGCGCTACTCGGTTACTCCTCACCCCATTGAAACCCTTTTGACCTGGGTTAAGTCTGGGGAAATCGCGATCCCCGAGATCCAGCGACCCTTCGTCTGGGACGCTACGAAGGTCCGGAACCTCTTGGACTCCCTGTACCAGGGCTACCCAATTGGCTACTTGATCGCCTGGCGTAACCCGACCGTAAGGCTTAAAGATGGTACGCCCTCTGCGGGGAAGCGGATCCTCATCGACGGCCAGCAACGCGTGACCGCCCTTATGGCCGCACTCCTTGGTCGCGAGGTATTGACAAAGGACTACGAAACGGTGCGCATCAAAATCGCTTTCCACCCCCAGGAAGAGCGATTCGAGGTGGCCAACCCAGCGATCCGCAAGGACCCCGCCTGGATCCAGGATGTGGCGATGGTGTTTGCCCCAGAGGCCAGTCTCATCGGGCTAATCGACGCGTATGCCAAAACAAACCCCCGGGCTGAGCGCACGCGGATCTCGAAGGTCCTCGAGAAACTAGGCAAGGTTGTCAACAATCACGTTGGGGTAATTGACTTGGCCGAAGATTTGGACATCGAGACAGTCACTGAGATCTTCATCAGAGTCAACTCCGCGGGCGCTGAGCTGTCCCAAGCTGACTTCGCAATGTCCAAAATCGCCGTCAACGAAGCATACGGGGGCAACCTCTTGCGCAAGGCGATCGACTACTTCTGCCATATCGCGATTGCCCCCGAGTTCTTGAGCCGAATTGAAAAGGCGGACAAGGGATTCGCTGCCTCTGAGTTCTTTCCAAAGATGCGGTGGCTCAAAGATGTTAAGGACGACATTTACGATCCGACGTATACGGATATGCTCCGAGTAGCGTTCACCTCGGAGTTCCGGCGTGGCCGGCTGCAGGATCTAGTTGCTCTCCTTTCAGGACGGAAGTTCGAAACGAAGCAATACGAAGAAGCCATAGCCGAGGAATCCTTCGGCCGCCTGAAGCGGGGCATCCTCCAATTTATTAACCAGACACACTTCGAACGCATAACCATGATTCTGCGGTCGGCCGGCTTTGTAGTTAGCGACTTGATAGGCGGTCAGAACGCGGTCAACTTTGCTTACATCCTCTATCTAAGGGGACGAGCTGAAAACATGCTGGCGGCTGACCTTGAGCGGCTGGTCCGTCGCTGGTACGCCATGGCTGTCCTACGCAGCCGCTATACCGGGAGCCCCGAAACCGCCTTTGACTTCGACATTCGGCAAGTCGAAGCCCGCGGCCTTGCCAGCTACTCGGAGGCGGTGATCCAAGCGGAGCTACCTCCGAGCTTCTGGACGGGAATGCTGCCGCAGCTAATGGACACCTCGTCCTCAAACAGCCCGTACTTCCTGGCGTATCAGGCCGCACAAGTGAAGGCCGCGGATAAGGGATTCCTTTCTCGCGAAATCACCGCGCTCGACCTATTGATGAACCGGACAGACGTTCATCACGTGTTTCCTAGCAGTTATCTAAAGAATCAGGGACTTGCAAGGGGCCGGTATAACCAGATCGCAAACTTCGTACTGGCGCAAAGTGAAATCAACATTGCCATCGGTGACAAGGCGCCCGAGGTCTATTTCGCCCAGCTGGCTGAGCAATGTAGCGGCGGAAAGAAGAGGTATGGCGCCATTACCGATCCTCAGGAAATGCGACGTAACCTCCGCATGCACTGCCTGCCTGAGACTCTAGTGGACGGAGAGATTCCAAGCTACGACGACTTCCTCGTGGATCGTCGCAAACTCATGGCCCAGAAGATCAAGAGCTGGTTCGAGGGCCTTTAGCCTGGTAGGGAATCTCCGCCCTTATCCTGCCTACAAAGACTCGGGCACTCCTTTCTTCGGCGTCGTGCCACGCGATTGGCAAGTTCAACGGCTACGAACCGTAGTCGATTTGCTAGTGAGCACTATTGATAAGAAAACCGCACCGGGCGAGGTGCCAGTACGCATATGCAATTACGTTGATGTCTACAAGAATGATCATATCGTCGGAACGATCACCTTCATGCGGGCGACCGCAACAGCTCAAGAGGCCGAGCGGTTTCTGCTCCGGGTAGGCGACGTGATCATCACGAAGGACTCGGAATCGTGGACCGATATCGGCGTCCCGGCGCTAGTCGAATACGCCGCCCCCGATCTAGTGTGCGGCTATCACCTTGCCATCCTCCGAACTCGTGAGGCGTCGCTCAAAGGAAGCTATCTTTGGCGAGTCCTCCAGAGCCATACGGCTGCGGTCCAGTTTCATATGGCGGCGAATGGCGTAACCCGTTATGGCCTTTCTCATGACTCAATCAAGTCCGCTTTTATACCTATGCCCCCCGTTTCGGATCAGGTAGCCATTAACCGCTTCCTGGACCACGCCGACCGGCGCATCGACCGCTATATATTTGCCAGGAAACAGCTGATCGCTCTACTAAACGAGCAGAAGCAAGTCATCATTGACCGCGCCGTAATCCGTGGCCTGGATCTCAGTGCTCGACTCTTGTCCTCCAGCGTCGCATGGACCGGAGACGTACCCAAACACTGGCAGGTTCTTCGACTGAAAGACATAGCTGCATTACGCAGTGGGAAGGGAATTACTTATCTAGCCATCAGCGAAGCTGGCCCTTACCCAGTATACGGGGGAAACGGCATCCGCGGTTTCACGGACACGTACTCTCATGATGGCGAGTTCGTCCTGATTGGCCGACAAGGTGCCCTGTGTGGCAATGTCCACATCGCTAAAGGGCGCTTCTGGGCCTCAGAACACGCCCTGGTGGCTTATCCTCGCCAGGCCCTGTCCGTGTCTTGGCTGGGGGCCCTAATGCAGACTATGAATCTAAACCAATATTCAATCTCCGCTGCTCAGCCTGGTCTCGCAGTTGAGCGGTTAAACAATCTCCAAGTTCCGGTACCTCCCGCCGCCGAACAGACAGCAATCGTCGAATACATTGCGTCGAGGACAGGGCCTATAGACCGCGCCATAGATGCGGCGAAACGCCAACTTCGTTTCATGCAGGAATATCGCGACCGTCAAATTGCCGACGTTGTGACCGGAACGCTCGACGTCCGCGCGGTCGCGGCGAAGCTTCCCAAGGAGAGCGATAAGAAGGAAGCGCTGGAAGACGCCGACGGCCCGATGGAGGAGGACGGAGACGACCCCGAGTTCGCCGGCGCCCCGGCCACGGCTGAGGCATGACCACCGACACTAGCGAGAAAGGACTCGAGACCGTGATCTGCGCCGCTATGACTGGGGAGGCGGGCGTGATCCAGTCGGACCACGGCCAGGTACGCGAAGCGAAAAAGCCCTACGGCGGGACGGGCTGGATCGTTAGCAATGCGAGCGATTACGAGCGAGAATACTGTGTCGACCTTAGCCAGCTAAGGGCGTTCCTGAAAGCCACGCAGCCTGAACAGACCGTGAACATAGAAGTGGACAATGACAGTCCCACCAGGCGCAAATTCTTGGCACGCTTGCAAGGAGAGATAAGCAAACGGGGCACAATAGACGTCGTGCGCCACGGCATTAAGCATGGGCCGTCGCATTTCGACTTGTTCTACGGCTCACCGTCTCCAGGCAACGCCAAGGCTGCGGAACGCTATGCGCATAATCGGTTTAGTGTCACGAGGCAGCTCCGCTACAGTCGCGACGAAACGCAACTGGCGCTGGATCTCTGCCTCTTCATCAATGGCTTACCCATCGCCACCTTTGAGCTAAAGAACAGCCTGACGAAGCAAACTGTCGATGATGCGGTGGAGCAATACAAGCGCGACCGCGATCCGCGCGAACGACTGTTCGAGTTCGGGCGATGTGTCGTGCACTTCGCGGTTGACGACTCGGCCGTACGAATGTGCACGGAGTTAAAAGGGGGAGCGTCGTGGTTTCTACCTTTCGACCAAGGGTGGAGCGACGGGGCGGGAAATCCTCCCAACCCGGACGGACTGAAGACTGATTACCTTTGGAAGAGGATTCTGACGCCAGAAGGTCTTACTGACATCCTCGAAAACTACGCCCAGGTAGTTGAAACCAAGAGCGTGCGTACCGGCAAGAAGACCGCGGTGCAGATTTTCCCTCGATACCACCAGCTTGAGGTGGTGCATAAGCTTCTCGCCCACGCAGCAGAGCATGGCGCTGGCCCCCGCTATTTGATCCAACATTCGGCCGGGAGCGGCAAGTCACACTCTATTGCGTGGTTGGCCCATCAGCTAATTCGGCTGCGACAGAAAGAGATCGCGATATTGGACTCCATCATCGTGGTCACGGACCGTCGAGTGCTCGATCAGCAAATCCGGGACACCATCAGGCAGTTCGCTCAGGTCGGTGCGACCGTTGGTCACGCTGAGCATTCAGGTGACCTACGGAAGTTCCTGGAAAGTGGTAAGAAGATCATCATTTCCACGGTACAAAAATTCCCAGTCATTCTCGATGACATCGGCTCCGAGCATCGTGGTAAGAAGTTTGCAATCATCATCGACGAGGCCCACTCTAGTCAGGGGGGCCGAACCTCGGCTGCCATGAGCACTGTCCTATCGGACGTGGGCGAGGAGGACGAGAGCGAAACCATCGAAGACAAGATCAACCGAATCATGGAAGCTCAGAAGATGCTTCCTAACGCAAGCTATTTCGCCTTTACGGCTACACCAAAGAACAAAACCCTCGAGATCTTTGGCCAGCCGTACAACGAAGGTGGACTGGTCAAACACCGACCTTTTCATAGCTACACAATGAAGCAAGCTATCCAGGAGGGCTTCATTCTCGACGTCCTGCAAAGTTACACACCAATCTCTAGCTACTACAAACTTGTCAAGACAATTGCCGGCGACCCTGAGTTCGACGTTAAGAAGGCACAGAAGAAGCTCCGCCGGTACGTCGAAAGCCACGAGCAAGCAATCAAGGTGAAGGCCGAGATCATGGTTGATCACTTTTTACAGAACGTCGTGGGCCTCAAGAAGATCGGAGGCCAGGCTCGAGCTATGGTGGTTACAAGCGGGATCGAACGAGCCATCCAGTACTACCACGCGATTAGCGCTTACTCAATTCAATGCAAGAGCCCATACCGCGCCATAGTTGCCTTTTCTGGGGAGCACGAATACGGTGGGGTGAAAGTCACCGAAGCATCACTCAATGGATTCGCTAGCAGCATTATTCGGGACAAGATCCAGGAAGAACCGTATCGGTTTCTGGTTTGCGCCGATAAGTTCCAGACTGGTTACGACGAGCCCCTTCTACACACAATGTACGTCGATAAGGTTCTTTCGGGCATCAAAGCGGTCCAAACGCTGTCCCGCCTCAATCGCGCACATCCTCAGAAGCACGATACGTTCGTCTTGGATTTCATGAACGAGACTGGCATTATCCAAGAGGCATTCGCCGACTACTACCGAACGACCATCCTTAGTGAGGAAACGGACCCAAATAAGCTCCACGACCTGAAAGCAGCCATCGACGGCTACGAGGTCTACGCCCAATCACACGTCGATCAGCTCGTTGAGCTTTACCTGAAGGGCGCTGACCGCGACAAGCTCGACCCGATTTTGGATGCCTGCGTCGCCACCTATAAAGAGCAGCTCGACGAAGATGGCCAGGTCGACTTTAAGGGTAAGGCTAAAGCCTTTACACGCACCTATGGGTTCCTCGGCTCTATTCTGCCTTACACAAATGCAGATTGGGAGAAGCTGTCAATCTTCCTGAACTTCCTTATACCGAAGCTGCCGGCGCCTATTGAGACGGATCTATCGATCGGCGTTCTCGATGCCATTGATATGGACAGCTACCGCCTGGAGAAGCAGGCGGCGCAGCAAATTCAAGTCCCCGACGTCGATGCGGAAATTAACCCTGCGCCAACGACAGGCGGGGGACACGCTCCCGAGGCCAAGGTCGACGCTCTGTCGAATATCCTCAAGACGTTCAACGACCAATTTGGAAATATCGCTTGGACGGACGCAGATCGCGTCCAGCAGCTAATCACGGAGACCATCCCCGAGAGGGTCGCCGCGGATCAGGCCTATCAGAATGCGAAGGCTAATTCCGATCCGCAGAATGCGCGAATTGAGCACGACCGGGCGCTGCTGCGGGTCATGCTATCCGTCCTAAAAGACGACACTGAGCTCTTCAAACAGTTCAGCGATAATCCTGAATTCAAAAAGTGGCTGGGCGACACGGTGTTCGCCCAAACTTACAGGCCTACGGCCGCGTAGTCGATGAGCGACGGCGCGGAAGCCCTTCTCTGGGAAATAGCTCATTGCGAGAACATCTCGCGCTATGTCGAAACTCCGTCCGGCCAAAACCCGTGTGCTCCCGTCATATCCCTTCAACAGCGGGACGTCCCTGATTACAAACTTGAGCTCCATCGCGTTCCCGAGCCATGGTCTGGGCATCTCACTCGCGCACCCCTCCTTTTCTTCGGCGCGAATCCTTCTGCGGGCCATCGGTTTGCGGCTGATTTCCCCTATTGGTCATCGCCAGAGGCGACCTTGGTTGACATTTTCGATAACGCCTTTCAAAGCTCAATCGCCGCGGATATCTATGCGGTAAACCGCGACGGCGTGAGGAGTACCGATTGGGTACGGAACTGGGCATTCATCAGGGGGCGGGCACGAGAGCTGATTCCGCAGGCTAAGGGTGGCGAGGACTACGTCGTGAGCGACATCGTTCACTGTAAGTCGCTGTCAAGAGAGGGAGTTACGGCGGACTGCGCTCTTGCCTGTGGTCGCAAATGGCTTCGCAAGGTTGTCTCCTTGTCGCCCGCTAAGGTAATTATCGGCCTCGGCGATGAGGCCAGGGCTGTTTTTCCCGTAGTGTTTTCCGAAGTTCGCCTCGATTTCCCCCTCGCCGGGCCAGTTTCGCTAGCTGGCCTGACCCGCTACGTTGTCTTCCTACCGCATTCGAACGCGCGCCAACGGCGCACAATTCCAGCCGTTATCGGAATGGAACGCACGCAGGAAGTTATTGACTTCCTCGCCGGCCAAGTAAGCGACAGATAGCCGATCGGTCGGAGCCAAAGCCAGGCGCCCGCTGGCGATTACCCATATGTCCGAAAACAACGTTGTATTTCCTGGACCCAAAAAGCCAACCTTTCATTCGTTGAGGACCCGACGCGAACGCCCATCTCTTCAGCGAACTTCCAGAAGCCGGTTGATGGGAGGTTGTCGTCTCTCGCCACGACCAACGCCGATAGTAGGGGCCGATCCTCCTGCGTATCCAACTCCTCGATCGAAACGTGTCCCAAGAGGTATCCCATCTGCTGGCCTTCGTGCGTATGTGGTCCCTCCGGCCAAGCAATTGCTGGCACCAGGGGGACGAGATCGCTATAGAACCCGTAGCGCTTCTCCCGCGCCCAAGTAAAAAGCGCCCGCCGGCACTGCCTTACGGCCTCCTGCCAGGCTAAATCGTCCGGGCCGTAGGACTTGGTAGCCCATCTTGGTAGCGTCGTCGGGCGCTTGGCCATTTTTGTCTCCTTTGAACCGAAAGCTCGCTGGAAGAACACTGACGTTGTCCAACCAGGTTAAAGGGAAAGGCATCGCTGGGTTGGCCTGTTCTCCACCGAACACGAGAGCGGCGCTGAGTGCTGCGAGGGCACAGCAAAGCCGACTTAGTCGAGGAGCCTGCTAGCATCGCGCAATGCCGCAGGGGTGGGCCGGGACGGTGTCAGACTTCCTGGCGACCGGGCCGACCGGCCCGATCTTGCTCCTTCGCGAGGCACATGCGGATCTTTACCATCAGCCGCCGAGCGGCGGTCAAGAGCAAGTCTGGGAGGGCGAGCTCCGAATTCTTCGGGAGGCTTTGTCGCGATGCAGGGACGCTCGCGACTGGGGCATCGTTCTCGAGTACGAGCTGCCCTTTGAGGGGGGGCGGAGACCTGATGCGCTGATCCTGGCCGGCGAAAGGGTGCTGGTCCTGGAGTTTAAAGAGAAGCCGGCTGCCATCCCCGCAGACGTTGACCAGGTGCGCGCGTACGCCCGAGATGTCGCTGAGTACCACTCAGAATCCCATGGTCGAGACGTTCTAGCGCTCCTGGTGTTGGCTTCGGGGTCAGGTGCAGATCGAGAAGTAGAGTCGGTTCACATCGTGACTCCAGGAAGTCTCGCCGCGAAGATTGATGACCTTGCCGGCAGAGGTAATCAGATTGACCTTCCACGGTGGCTCGCCGGCAGTTACGCTCCCCTTCCATCGTTAGTGGAGGCAGCGCGACGAGTCTTCAAAGACGAACCTCTTCCGGCGATTCGCAGGGCCGACAGCGCCGGCGTCAATAGGTTAATTACGTGGCTTCATCAGCTGGTATTCCAGGCCTCTGAGCAGCGGGAGCGTCATCTCGTCCTGATTACTGGGGCGCCGGGCGCCGGGAAAACACTGGTGGGCCTACAGTTTGTTCACGAGTCCCAGGTCCGTGATGAACCCTCAGCCACATTTTTGTCGGGCAATGGACCTCTCGTCGAAGTCCTCCAGGGTGCTTTGCATAGCACGATCTTCGTTCGGCCGATGCGAAATTTCATACTCGAATATGGCGTTCGAAAGCGCGGACGACCAAATAGTCACGTCTTCGTTTTTGACGAAGCCCAGCGAGCCTGGGACATCGACTATATGACTCAGAAGCACAGCCATCCATATTCGGAGCCAGCCGTCCTACTTAGGTTGGCATCGGAACTGCCGGACTGGGGCGTCGTAGTCGGCCTCGTTGGAGAGGGGCAGGAGATTCACGTCGGTGAGGAGGCAGGGATGGCGCAATGGGTGACCGCTTTAACCGAAGCGCCCTCTTCATTCAAGCTGCACTTGCCACCGCATCTGAGTCCCATTTTTCAGCAGTTCCAGCCCAAGGTCAATGAACGGCTCAACCTGACCGTCTCGCTGCGCACGCACCGAGCCGAGCATGTACAGGACTGGGTAAGAGCCTTCATTGCCGGGGATGTCGCTGGCGCCCGCGGCCACGCTCAGGCGCTCAAAGCCCAGGCTTTTGACATGTACGTTGCGACCGACTTGCTTCGCGCCAAGCGGTACGCGTTCGAGCGGTACGGCGCGACGGAGAAGCGATTCGGTTTGCTAGCCTCAGCCAAGGCTCATAACCTCGCAGCGCTTGGCATCGACAACGGCTTTAACGGCACGCGCCGATCTGTTGCGGCCTGGTACAACGCGCCACCCAGCGATCCCCGTTCCAGCTGTCAGCTATCCCGACCGGCGACCGAGTTTCAGTGTCAGGGTCTCGAGCTCGATCTGCCAATCATTTGCTGGGGCGATGATCTCCGGTGGGAACAGCAGACATGGCACAGCTACGCGCGCACGGCCAGGGCGCACGATTCGCATCAGCTGCGACTCAACAGCTACCGGGTCCTATTAACCCGTGGAAGAGATGGCTTCGTGATCTATCTACCGGATAACCTGCCCGACGGGCAGCAGGCGGTGCTCCTGAAGCTTATGCACGATGCGGGAATGTCAGAACTTCACACTCTCGTCAATGGGCTCGCTGCCTAACCCTCGGCGCTTGGCTAGGCCGGCCGCTTCAGGTCCAACGCGTTGGTTTGATTTCTCAAAAGACGATTGGCACGAATCGTCTCCACCGCTTGGCTGAACTGCTCGATCGTGTCGAGCCAGTCGTTAAGCTCGTCAACAGTTGGCGACATTCGGTAGGGGTTGTAGTGGCAAACACGCGTAAGAGACCACCACACGTGGTTCACTCGGCCGGCTAACGCGTCCTTCGTCCCGAGAAAGGCGGGCAGGCACAGAAGCTGCGTCTTGAAGGAGGCCTCTTCCAGGCCCGGCGCCTGACTCCGCCACAGTTCGGCTAGTGCGCCCTCCAGCGCTTGACGGCCCAACATCGCAGCGGCACGAGGCCACAAGCCGGCCGACCTCGGATCCTTTCCAGTAAGCAACCGCTGAGCAGCCTCCAGCAGCTGATGTGGGCCCTCCAAAGATGAGTTCATAAGCTCAACGTAGCGACAAAGCCGGTCAAGTGCTTCGCTTCCTTAATCAGTCCCTTGAGGTCTCCGGCGTCTCCCTCGTGTGCGCCCTTCTTCAGACGGCTGAATAGGTCGCCGGCCCAGGGGCCTTGCCGCTTGTTCAGGGTGGACATGACATCGCCACCGCGTTCGGAGTCGTTAAAGAGCGCAAGGGCCATCCACTGATTTACGGTCGTAACCCGGCTCAATTCTTCCTCGATGGCCTCGTGTCGTTGACCTGCCCTTAACCGGCGGCGCCATACGAGTTGAGCGCACGATTCCTCAAGAGCCTGCCGGCAGAAGCCTGGAACAACTCGCCTGGCCTGTATTGGGAGGTGCTCGTCGGCGGCGACGGCACGGGCGTCCTCTAGATAACGCTCTACGAGATCCTTCACAGTCCGAACTTCAACGACCGAATGCTCGCGCCGGGTTACTTCGAGGATCGTCGCGGGAACGTCGAGGCGCCAGATTGCCTGGGCTAACCGGTCATCGTGGGTCAGTACGATGACCTGGCGAGTTTCGGCCGTAGCCTGAAGTACCCGAGCGAGGCCATCCACTTTCGACGGGTCCATCGACTGAACCGGGTCGTCGATCACGACGAATCGGAAGGGGCTATCGTCAAGCGTCGCCCGCGGCAGAAATAGGCTCAATGCAAGACTGTTGATCTCCCCCTGGCTCATCACTGCGAGGGCGGCGCTTGACTGACCGTCGATGTCAATATCGAGGGAGACGCGCCGCAGATTGCCCGTGCCTTCAAGCCTTAGTTTGCCGAGGGTGACGCTGCTGTTCTGTCTGAGCATTTTCCAGTTTGCATCGACGCTATCCGCAATGGGAGCAAACCGCTCATCTCGAAGAACGCCCGTAGCTTCCTTCATCCACTTTTCGGCAGCTTTCAGAGCTGGCACCATCACCTGTTCGGCGGTCGCTAGCCGCGCCTGCGCGAGCCAGCCGCCAAACTCGTGCGCTATCGGTCGCCAAGCATCCTCACGTCGATCCAGCTCCTTCTGTGCACTTATGCGAAATCTTCCGAGTGCGTCTGCGAGTTCAGACCCGGTAACTTCGAGGTGTTTCGCGACAAGATTTAGATCGTCTTCGACTGGGATCTTCGAGAACGCTGACCAGGCCGCGATCAGTTCACCTCCATTCAAGCCAACGGTCTCGGCGCGCTGGAGGCTCTGCGGCGCGACAGTAACCAGCATTCGAGCGTCACCGAAAGCGGTCTTCGCGAGCTTTTCAGCATCATCCGCTTCAGCGGCCGCCATCCCCAGGACCTCAACCTCTGCTTGCGCGGCCTTGCGCCATACGTCCGACAAGGCCTCCGGCCGGTGGCACACTGGGCAGTCGCCATCCCCCTGGTGTTTGTGCAGGGCCAAGGCGTCTTTAAGCAACTTCATCGTGCGCTTGGCTCTGCCAGAGTCGGTCTTAGCGGTACTCGCGAGCCTCGTAGCGGCCGTCCGAAGTTCAGTCGCAACTTCAGCGATTCGGTCGAGGTCCAATGATGCGAGCGCCGAGAACTGCCTCAAGAGGCTTAACTCAGTTTCAGCATCGCCCTCCTCGGTGGCTCCGCGCAAGGCGAGCTCGACGATATCCAGATCCCACTTTTTCGACGAAAGGACCTTTACACAGGTTCGCGCCCGAATGTCGTCAATTCTGGCAAGGCGTTCGAGGATTGGCGGTAAAGTGCCCGCGGCCTGCTTTTGGAGGTCGACTCGGCGCGACCGGGCCTCCGCCAGGATCCTCTGTATAGCGACCAGATCCTGCAAGCCGAGAATCCCGACGAGAGCGTCATAGAGCTTGGTCGGCCCCTCATCGAGAAGGGCCCCCAGTTCGTTGTAGGAAAGAAAGGGTCGAAAGTTCTCTAAGGCATCGTGCCAGCCAAGTTCGCTAAGGCTGACTTTTTTGGGCGAGCTGACCCGTCTGTCGGCATCTAAGAGCTCAGCGCCGGTGGCCCAACTGGCCTCGACCACAGTTGGGGCGACTTGCCCATCAAGGGTGAACCGGGCAGATATACCGCTGTCGGGCTGGTGCAGGTTGCGCCACCCCTGGCTCCAGATCTTCGAGCGATCCTGCCACCGGTAGTTGCGCCCGGTCAGCAGGAACTCGACTGCCTCCGCGAAGCTGGACTTACCGGAACCGTTTCGCCCCACAACGAGCGTTAGTCCGGGCCGGGGCGAGACGGAAAGCGAGGCTTTCGGGCCGATTCCGCGAAAGCCAGCCACTTCAATCGACTGAATCCAAACGCCTGCCGGGTCCAATCTTCGCGCGAGGGCTCGAGCCGCCTCCCGCGGGGGCGCCTCGCCTCCAAGCGCTTTTTCAAGCTCAACCTCGCCAAAACAGGCCCCTAGGATCAAGTCCTCAGCGGCGGACAGCTCCGGGGGGGCGGCCTGAAGCCGGTCGAGAATGAGACCTTGAAGCATCGGATCCACGAGGCGGCCTCCCCTACGCAGGCTCCGTGCCGGCGTAGCTCAAGAATCGGGCCGGAAGGCCATCATGTCAATGCCTAGGTTAGAGACTCGTCGAATAAGGCCTACGATCCACACGATCCGGCTTCCTACTAGCAATGGGGGCGCTTCCCAGCACCTCCGCCTCGGGTACGAGTAGCGATCGATAGTGCCGTCGGAGGCTACGCGCCCTAATTGTCCGGTATGAAGCCGAATTGCTGCAGGACCTTATTCTCCTCTCCGATTGACCGGCTCACATCCCGCATGGCGTACATAGTTATTGGCCGATGATCTCCTAAACGATACAACCGCGCCCACCGCTGGTCCATGAGCCGCAAAGAGCGCGGCAGGTCGTAATTGATACCTATCGAAACCCGTGCCTCTTCGAGGCCAGGACTCGCAGCTTCAGTAGTTATGAAGATGCCACCCTCCTTTGCGAGGGTTGCAGTTAGGCTAATCCGATCTTCGAGCGGAAGGCCACCCCAGGAAAGCAGTACTGGCAATCCGGCCTCCTCAACTGCCTCGGCAAGATAGTTTGCCGTGGAGAGGAACTGAGTAAAAACACAGACGCGAGTCATCGCCCGGGATTTGAGCGAAGTCAAGAGCGAAACCAGCGCCGCCGACTTCCCATCCGTCTTGACCGAATCTAGACATTCGATTAATTCGGCTATCGCTTCGAGGTCGCTCCACGCTCCGGGCAGCTTTGAACCGGAACTGACATCTTCGCCAGCCAGGCTTAAATCCATCCAAGAGGCATCTGGCTCCTGATGCGTAAGTCGACTGCGGCGCCGGAGCAGCGTCTGCTCAAGTGCGGAGGTACTCGACGAAGCCGCCGAGAGCGTCGCAGATGCGAGGATCTCGGAGACGGGATTGCCTTGGCTCCGGACGCTTGTGATGAAACCCAATAGTTTCGCTACACAAGCCTGTTCATCGGCGCCGCGCTCATAGTCGATTATTTTCCGCCGCCTTAGTGTTGGAAGGACCAGCGGCCGACCTTCCCAGTCCATCAGGCTGTAGGTCCACCGAGTCTCACGGACGTCCGAGCCTAACCATGGAATGTGTGTGGCATCCTCTCCTCCACTCAGGAAGAGAGCTCTAGCTACCTTCCCGCGTGTCACGAGATCCTTAACAATGGCGCCGCTGCGTCCAAGCAACTCGTGCTCATCGTCAACGACCAGCAGCCCCCATTCCGCCTGCAGGATGGCTTGCCGCACGTCGGACTCGTTTACGAATTGGAGGCTCGCAATGAAAACGGCACCAGCCGGCCAAGGGGCCTCGCCGACCGGAACGGAACTGACAAGTTCGCGAAAGATGGGCTTCGTGAGAACAACAACTCTCGTGCCGGGCGCCTCTTCGCGACACCGGGCTGCGACCTGTTCGACGAGGAATCGGGGGGCTATTATCAGCGCCCGATTTTCGGCAACCACTAACTCCCGCACGAGCCAGCCCACGAGCCGAGTCTTTCCGAGCCCTGGCGGTGCCGTCAGCTGTTGGTAACGAGGAGCGTCCACTGCCAAGAACCGCGTAAGAAAGTCGGCTTGGTGAGGCATGAGGCCGGCCGCGCGCAACTCGCCTGTGAGATCAGGCATCTGCTGCCTCTTCTGCCCTGGCGTCGAGCACCCGCATTTTCATAAGTAACCAATCTCTAAAGGCAACCAGGGTCTGATAGTCCTCACCCGTTAATTCGCGTCGGAAGTGAAGCACGTCGTTGCGGAGTTCGTTGATGGGCTTTAGGCGTGCCAAGACTCGCTGCCGAGTACTTCCCAACACGCGCTCAAAGCTGGACCAACTGTCTCGGCTGCACATCACAAGTGCGTACTCTCCGAAGGAGAGTTCTTCGGGGGCCGTCGGAAGCTGCGCTTCTCGGTCGCGATAGTTATGACCTAACCCGACCCGGACGCACTCCTGAAACTGCTCCGTCGTCAACGCCAGATGAATGAGAGCGCGCAGCGCTCTTTCTGTCTCCTGTAGGTAGACGAACGGGCTGGCGATCCGATAGAGGTATGTCAGGACGTCCATCGGAGTAGCAATTCCCTGAAGCCGGCTCGGCTCACCGATGAGAACTGAGTCTCTAGTGTCTAGCTGGCTAAACACTGCTCCCAGATCGTCGGTAACCCTAGCAAACACCGCCGGTTCGAGAAACTCGTCCACAGGAAGTTCATCTAGTCGCCCAGGTTGGTTAGATAGCTTCAGAGTTCCCGTTGCGAAGGACTTGTAGGAAAAGATCCCAAGCACCTCGTTGCCTGCAACCACCGGCAATTGCGAGAATCCGTGCTGCTGCATTTGCCTTATGGCTTCCGCGGCCGTGGTCGACGGCCGCACCGTGACAAGTTCCTGTTGGTCAGGAAGTAGGCTATTAACTCGGTGAAAGAGTTCCAATAGCCGTGGAGATGGGCTGTGCCCGCGGTTAATGCTTAGAACGTTCCCCTCGCTCATCGATTCTGGTCGGCATGGCCTGCCCCGAGTAAAGGCGCTGGGACTCCATCCCCACAGAATAGTATGTCTCGCCGACAAGGCCGGCACGGTAAACCCATGTGCGAGGAGCCCGGCCTGCCGCACCAGGCCAACATCCAACGGAACGACGCTGATGTCAAGCCCACTGATGGAAGGCAGTTGACTTGTCGCCCAGATCAGCCGCGTGTAGGCCCGAAAAGTTATCCACATTACCAACCATTTCAACCAGCCGACAGAGCGCGCTTGCGAGCCGCATCTGGTCGGCCGTCCGGCAGCGGGCCTTGAGGAGTTCGGGGTTGCAGATGAGCAGCACCAGGCCTTCCGCACGGGAGGCCGCGACGTTAAGGCGGTTCAGACTGAAAAGAAAGTCCATACCCCTGGGGGCGTCGTCAACTGAGGAGGTCGCCATCGAATAGATAACTATGGGGGCCTCCTGACCCTGGAACTTATCGACGGTGCCAACTCTGGCTTCATCGGGCAAGCTTTCAATGAGCCGCCGGACCTGGGCGTTGTAGGGAGCGACGACGAGAATGTCATCAATCGAGATTGGCCGCGACTGACCGCCACGATCAGTCCACCGGACACCCAGGAGCGACCGAAACAAGGCGCCGACCAGGTCGGACTCTTCAGGCGAAAGCGTTCTGTTGCCGGCATGGTCGACGGGCAGGTAGCGAAGGCCCACTCCCCCTGTCCCATTGCCTGCTGCGAGCGCCTGCAGTTTCGTCGACTGGTCAGGCTCAAGCTTCCCGTCGTAGAACGCCTCCGAGATGAAGGAACAGACCGACGGGTGCATACGGTAAGTAGTCTCGAGAAATAGCCCGTAGTGCACCGGCATGGTTGGCTCGTCCTGGATCACGTGATCGAGCACTGAAAGGTTGACGCCAGGGGGGTGGATCCCATGGCTGGGCTGACTCAGCTGGTTCGGATCACCGAGAAAGATGAAGTTCTGCGTGACGCCCGCAATCGCCAGCACGTTTGCCAGCGCCATTTGGCCAGCCTCGTCCACAACGAGGTAGTCGAGCTTGGCCGGAAAGGTCGGGCGCGCGAATAGCCACGTGGTCCCAGCGACGATGTCGACATCGCCATCGTTTAGCGCCATCTCAACAGTGGTTGAGCTTCCTGAGCACTGAACTTCCTTCGACGCGCACCGGTCGCGCTCGTCCGCCTTCTGTATGGCGCGGACCGGCTGAACTCGCAGCCTCGCGACCTCCATCAGCTTGTCCAGCAGGTTTCCGATGACCTTGTGGCTATTGGCGGTCACCCCAACACGCTTGCCAGCCTTGACCAGCTCGAGGATGATCTCGACTCCGATAGTGGTCTTGCCTGAGCCGGGCGGGCCCTGGATCGCGAGGTAAGTGCCCTGGAGTCGAGGGGCGATAAGAACAGCGACGTCCTGAGCTCGCTCGCCCGCCTGAACGAGCGGCGCCCCCTCAATCGCTCCTTCAACGCGCGGCGGCTCGAGCCGCAGTAGATCCCGGGCCGCCCGAAACTGTCCAGGCCCACTAATTCCCCGATCTGCAACGTGCTGCCCAAGACGAAGCAGGGCGTCGCGCTGATGGTTCGTCGGGATCGGACTGGCCGGTATCAGCGATGTCGGATGGGGTACTTCCGACTGTTTGCTCCGGCTAAGGTCGATCCAGCCGGCGACGCCGTCGATTTCCACAACCGTGCCAGCACTCTCCAGTCGCCGAGGATCGTGTGGAGTGTCGCCTACGGCGACCTTGTATTCCTGGGTCGGGTCGAAGTAGTAACGGAAAACGTTTGAACGCTTCTCCTCGCGAACGTCGCCGCGGAACTCAAGACCGCCGATCGAGTCCGGGTCCGCCATCAGCTGCTCATCGGTAAGCGTGCCTTTCCGGTAATACTCCCACCATTCGGATTTAGCCTCGCGCCGGTGCCAGTTGAGACTGTGTGCAAGCAGGTACTGTGCCTGCTGCTCCGGCGTTCGCTTGTCATCATCCTCTGGAACCCCGGCCAGCAACTTCTCGAGGACCACTGCCGTTCGCTCGTCGATGTCGCGAAGGTTTTCGCTGGGCTCGGTCTTCTCAGGCCCTGGTCGTGCGATGTCGCCGTATTTTGCGATTGCTTCCATACGCCGGTCCTCCAGCCAGTCGCGTAGCTGCGCCGTCGAAAGGCAATCGTCTGCGTTGTAGGCGAGGATCTGGTCAAGCTTCTTCTGGTCCCGCGAGTCGAGCCACTCCTCGTACGCGACGATGCTGGACGCGGCGTCTACGATCTCGGTGGTGCGCTTACCTTCGCGGTAGAGGGCCTCCAGCTCCTTCAGGGAATAGGACTCGGTCCCGACCTGGACCGACTGTCGGGCCACGCGATACAGGTCGACCAGGACGCGCCCTCGCAGCAGCCGGTCAACCTCCTGCTCGCGCGTCGCGTAGGTGCCTGACAACGCCTTGAGCGCGTTCGGCTCGTAGGAGGCGTAGTGATAGACATGCAGGTCGGGATTGCGATCGAGCCGCTCGATGAGGAAGTCCATCACCTGCTCGAAGGCGCGCTTCTCCGCCTGGGTGTCGTGCGCCCAGAAGGCATGGTGGCGAGGACTCCCCTCCACCATCTCGGTGATTCCAAACAGGTACTCGAGCCCGTCCTCGCCGACAAACGGATCGCCTTCCATGTCGAAGAACAGGTCGGCGGGCGTCGGCTCGGGGAGCGCCTCAAACCCGAGGTGCGGCCCGAGCGGGGTCAGTACCTCATAGGTCAGCGTGTCCGACTGCTTGCGCTGAACCTGTAGCTTTGCCTGGCGGCGCAGGCGCGCGAGCGCGGTTTCATTGATCCCCTGCACGGGCTCGGGCGGGCTGGAGGCCAGGGCCGCCATCGTTTGAATACCCACGAAGTGCAAACGTTTGGTCTGGTCGCGGCGCATGCCGGCCACCAGGCAAAGGTGATCGTCCTTGCGGCGGCGAAGCTCGCAAACGTCGAACCAGCGGCAGATTCGGCAGTGGTCGACGGGATCGGGATAGGTCTGAGCAGCCGGCGCCAGCACTGTCTCCTCGAAGCGGCGCTTGACGCTCCGGTAGTAGGCGCCGTAGTCCTTGAAGCGGAGCTGCTCCTCGGTGTCGTTCCCCAGGATGAGCGTCAGGTGTTCGGGTTCGACGCCCTGGATGGTGGCCAGCTGCTCTGAGTAGACGCAGCACTGAAGGACGGCCGAAGCTTTCGCCTTCCGCGCCAGCTTGGCATCGGCGATCTCGTAGCTGTAGTCGCCGAGCTTGCTAGGCCGGTCGACACGGATCAGGAAGTCGGGGTGGCAACGCCAGCGCCCGTCGAAGAAGGTGCCCTGATAGATGATGTGGACGCCGGCCTTCATGGCGGCGACTGTGTCCGCATGAGCCTTCTCCAGGTTGGCAATCGTGCCATTTGGAAAGGGGAACTCCGCGGTCTTTACACCGGTCGCCTTGAGGCCAGCCAGGTGTCGGCCCTCGTGCTCGAGCCCACGTCGGCCGAGCATGTCCAGGACCGGGTCATCCCGGTTGGGCCGGGTGATCTCGCCACGGGCAGCGCTGAGCTCGAGCTGAGTCAAGTGCTCGCATTCGAGAAAGCCCGTCAAATCGGACGGGCTCACGATCAGGCGCCCTTCAAGAAACTGCATCTGCCCTCTACCCGACGTTCACTCTACGGGTCGGCTTTGACAGCTGTCTGTCGCAAACGCGGTAGTGAGGGAAGCCCCATCGCTAGAGCACACGACTGAAAATCGTGGTGTTGCGCGCTAGGGACGTTGTTTGACCTCGTCACGCGGCGCCGGCCATCAATCAAAGAGCGCATACTCTGACCACTTTGGGTCTATTGACAGCCGCTGGTGTTGGTCGTACCGCGCTGGCTGACGCGATCGCTAGTTGTCCGCACTTCAAGGCCTTCGATCTTGGCCAAGCTGGAGTATGCACCGAAGTTATCGGAGCTCAGGGAAGCTGGCGCCGACCCCCGGAGGGGTGGACCGGCCGCCTCCTTGAGGCGCCGATCCTATTCGTTACCAGTAATCCGAACACGGACGTCACGAAGCCCGGAAACGATCCGGTCTTTGAGACGCCGGAGGACCTCGCCAAGTTCAACGATTTGTATTTCGATTCACATTCCCTGAGCGGCGTACAAACGTGGATTCAGCTACAGAAATGGGCGACCGCCTTCCTAGGAGGTCTTAAGGCGGTGCCAGGCGCCGACTTTGCCCTGACCGACGCCGTTCGCTGCGCAAGCCCAGGCCAGTTGGGCGTCGACAGTGCGATGGGCCGTTGTGCGAGTCTGTACCTCGGTCAGATTCTGGAATTGAGCGGCGCCTCGGTTATCGGCTTCTGTGGCAAGGCGCGCGTAGCCTTGCGCGACTTCATCGAACCTGACCGCTATCGAGTCGACCTTGCGGTCGACCAGGTCATTGGTCCAGTCGAATTCTTCGGCCGCGAAAGAATGCTCGTTGGGCTGCGGCATCCGGCGGACGTTTACCACGGCAGTCTCGAACTGAACGCCATGAAGCCCGACGACTTAGCAGCCTTGCAAGCGAGACTAACCCAGGAACGCGACCCAGGCTTCCGCCGGTTCACCTGAACTGCGGCCGACTGAGATCCGCAACCGGTCAGTTCTCTGCTTACGAGCCTTTTGACAGCACGGCGTCCCCATCAATCAAGGCATCGGTGACAGGTCTCTGTCAATCCGTTCGATCAGTCGAGTCCCCAGCGGTACAGTGGATGGAGTTCGGCCCAATCGTAGTGATCGCGGTCCAGCACGGAGCGTCCTTCGAGCCAGATGTGCGCGCCGATCGCCGGCAGGCTCTTGAGTGGGTCCGGGTCAGCGGCGCAGTCAGAAATGGCGTCGGCCTGCGTCACAGAATGCACACAGACGGGTTCGACGACCAGCAGGCCGCAGACGCCCTGCCCGCATTGCTGCTGATTTCCAGGTGTCAGCATGCTTCGAAAGGGTGAGTCAAGCTGCACCCGAATGTGCAGATCGCCATCCGCTTCGCTTCTGATGGCCATGACCAGGCCCGTGACCCGTACGCAGGCGGCGCGTACGGTCAACCGGTCGGGGTGATACACATAGGGATCTTGATCCGCAACGGCGCACGCGGGTGGCCCCGCTTGCGTCGGCGACGCTAGCGCGGTTGGCGGCGTCGAGGTCGCCGTCACCGCCGCCGCAGGCGTCGCGGTCACGGTAGGCGTCGCGGTCGGAGTAAGACTTACCGATGGGGTCGTGGCTTTCGCGGAGTTGGGCGATGCGGAAGGAGTGGATCTAAGGGTGCACCCGGCGGTTGTACTGAATAATACCCCCGCCATGGCAAAAGCGCCGGCAAATCCTAATTTCACTTCAGTGCTCCCGAGGGTAGCGCATGTGCGATGAGCTTGCCGACCAGCTGTTGGATCCTCTGGCTGATCCTCGCGTCAGGATGGCTTGTAACGAAGGGCTCTCCGCGATTGATCGACCTTACGGCCAGTTTGGTGTCGTTGGGGATCTGAACCGAGATCGGGAAGCGAAGATTCGCCTCGACACTCTCCAGGTTGAACTCGGAATATCCGTCGGGATTATTCAGCAGCAGCATGACCTTGCTTGGGGGGATGGCGAGGGAGTCGAAGACCTTGAGCGCAAGCTTGGTGTTCTTGATCGCCGGGAGGCTACCGGAAGTCACCACAACGACCATTTCGGCGAGGTCGAGCAACTCCAGGTTGATGTCGTCCAGGTTGCCGTTGCTGTCGACGATGATGTAGTCGAACATGTTGCGGAGCTCACCCAGAATCCGGCGTACGTGATCAACCATGACCAGGTCGGCGTGTTCGGGCTTGATTGGAGCCAGGAGCGCTTTGAGACCAAATGGTCCGTCAACCATGATCTGCTCGATGAAATCCCGGTCCATGTGGTCGATGTTTTCGATGAGGTCGGTGATGCCATGCGAGGCGTCGAGGTTGAGCAGCATCCCGATGTCGCCAAACTGGAGGTCGAGATCAACCAGCGCAACCCTTGCCCGCGTCTGCCTGGCCATGGCAACGGCCAGGTTCGTCGCGATGAGCGACTTCCCCACCCCGCCTTTTCCGGAGTAGAGAAAGAAGATCCGGCCCTTATCGATGCTTCTCGCACTCTCGCTGGCCGGAGGGGGGCCAGTGACTGCGGCGAGGAGCGGCGAGGTCTCATCCGCCAGTAGCAACGCCCTTCCCTGTTGAAGCCGGTGAACGCGATGAATGCTGGCGACCAACTCCTCGCCGGAGAAGGGCTTGATCAGGAACTCCGATGCACCCGACTTCATCGCCTGACGCAGGTACTCGCGTTCACCCTGCACCGACATGATGATCACGGCACACTCGGGCACCTCGTCGACCAGGATTGCCGTCGCCTCGATGCCGTTAACGATTGGCATGTTGAGATCCATCAGGACCACGTGCGGACCGAGCTTCTTCGCCTCCGTTACGCCCTCCGCTCCGTTCAGGGCGGTCGCCACGACCTGGATATCGGTCTCAAAGGAAAGGAGTTTCTGCAGGTTCTGCAGAGTGCCTGGCGCGTCGTCGACTATCAGGACCTTGATCGGGTCAGTCGCTCGTCTGCTAGCCGAATTTTGCTCCCCCACGAGAAGAGAGCATCTTCAAGAATCGTGACAGCTGTCTGTCGCGAACGCGGGCGCGATGTGTCCGTGGCGCGCCCGTTACCAGGCCTCAGAAATGTGGCTTAGGGCTTAGGCCACGGCTTTGGAAAGCCCCTCGGTTGCCACGACCGGCCCTATAACTTTGCGATCGTCGCTCTCCAATCCTGGCCAGTGGCATCGGCGTTCTCCGCCACGTCCCTGACCAACTGTTCTGGCCAGCGGCTAGCCGGAAGAACATCTTTCATACCCACGGCGAACCCTCCAGCGACACTCTGGCGCTCGACCACCATGCCTGAGCCCTCCTGGCGGAAGGTATATGCGATCGTGCCGACGCGAACCTGGAGACGGCGGCCGCCGCCTAGACGCGCCCGCGAGATCTGGACCGCCGATCGAGGGAGGACTCGCCGAAGTTCCTCGGCGAGATGGTCCAGAAGCGCATCGGGCGTTCCCAGACGAAGTCGCAAACGCTCCGTGGCCGAAGCAACCTCGACCGGTACTGATCGGTTGGACCTACCAGTGCGTCCCTCGATGCCTTTGCCGCAGTAGCGACAGTTTGGTTCGGACGCGCCCAGGGGAGCGCCGCAGTTTTTGCAGTCGACCCGAGATGGGTCAGCCATCCATAGTCAGAACCATTGAGGGTGGCGCAACGGATCCACCGCCGGCATCTCGGACGACCGCAGTACCGAGGGCGAAGAACTCGATGACGTGGCTCCCCCAACCATGGTTGTGCTCATAGACCCTCACGGCGACCACGCCCTCCCCGCCAAACTGCTTGCACTCGGCCTCCATGCGGCTCATTGCCAGCTCACGAGCCGCATAGGTTCCTTTAGTTAACGGGACGTGTTCAGTGCTGCCCGAGAGCTGGCGGAACCATTGGCCAACGCTCTGCGTGCTTACGTGGTAGACGCAGGAGCCGAATACGAAACGGACCGGACGGAATCCCGCTATGTGCAGTTTGAAGAAGTCCTGGCCCGTCAGATCCGAGGAGAAGGGCATTCCGTGCTGCGGGCGAATCCTGTGGGCTTGATCTCGAGCACGAATTGCCGTCCCGATGAAGACGAACTCCAGGATATCCTCGGCCCAGTCTCGTCTGGTGATTTCCATGCGCACGCCCACAATGCCGTCGGCATCCAACATCGCGGCCTCGCTCTCCATGCGACTGATCGCCATCCGTCTCGCGTCATACATCGCCTTGCTGATTGTGGTCAGTTCCTCGTTTTTAGCCGTGCGGATCCTCTGCCATCCGATGTGATAAATGGAACTTCCTAGCACAAGGCCCAAAGCATCGAATCCTCGGCTCTCCAGGCACAGGAGTTCATCCACGGAAAGGTCACTGGTAAAGGATCCCGCCTGTAGGCGCTGACTGGCTTCAGGCGGTGGCTCGGCGGTGGCTTCCGGCTGTTGCGTTCCAAATATGGGCATCCAATCCCTCCTGATTTGTACCGACCGAAGATTGACGCCTGTGGCCACCTCAGAATGCCACAACGCCACACCATACGAGCCGGAGTCGAATATTGGTTCGGGCCAGGCGTATCAATTGACACGACCACGGGGACGCCCCGGAGTCTCGCTCAGCTGGGTTCGCCCTAAAAGCTTCGCGACCAACCCCTGAATCCTCTAGCTGATCCGGGCGTCGGGATTGCTGGTCTCGAACGGCTCTCCGCGGTTGATCGACCTAACTGCCAGCCTCGTGTCATTGGGGATCTGAAGCGACATTGGGAAAAAGATTGGCCTCGACCTCTCCAAGTTGAACTCGGAACAGCCGTAGGCAGGCGTCCTATTCGGCTTTAGCGTCAAGGCAGCCCTCAGCTCGCCGCTCACTCAACGCACCGACCACGACGGCCTTCCGCTCGGGCCGGTGAGCTACCAGTTCGTCAACTCGCGCACACCGGCGGAGCTCGTCTATCCCGGGGCAAAGACGCTGCGGGTGATCGGCCACGGGGAATCGAGCTATCCGGCCGAGGGCGTCACCAACGCCGCGTTCGCGGGAGGCATCCTGACCAGCCCTGACGCGCTCAACCAGATCTATACCTGGTACGAGCAGCGTCTGTTCGCAGATGGCTGGAAAACGTACACGCTGGCTGCGCTGCTCTCTACCGAGATGTCCGCGAAGGGCTATCAGCGCGGCTCGAGGGAATTCTTCGTGATGGCGATCGATGATCCTCGCCAGCTCGGGGCGGTTGTCGGCAGCCAGATGCCGACGGGCGGCACCCTGTTCGAGTACACCTACAGCATCTCCCCCCACAAGTAGGCACCCGGCTGACTGTTGACTCCAGCGGCATTTACAGGACGCTTATGCGGATCCTTTCGTGTCCGAATCGTCCGCCGCTAGGCTGCCCGCGCCGCCACTGCCCGCCGCCGTCCCGCCCGGGCCACCCATATCCCGCCCGCCGGCAGGGGCTTCTCGTGCCCGGATGCCATCAGCGGAGCCTCGTCGACGATCTCCAGCAATCTCTTGCCGAGGTGCTTTGGTGCGACGCGATACCGACTCCACATGTCGTGAGATTCGGAGTCCAGGTTCGCGCTGAAGGCAAACCAAATCCGCCCTTTGCTGATCGTCTGGCGTCGCGCCTTCTTGTGGAAGACGTCAGAGGGGACCAGGAACACGGGGTTGTG
>Ga0207416_1000876_pt1 | contig 45978 bp, 43 predicted proteins | sample PaiPotPPM11metaG_FD_184107 | JGI IMG/M metagenome (GOLD analysis project Ga0207416, IMG submission 184107) | Iron sulfur acid spring bacterial and archeal communities from Banff, Canada, to study Microbial Dark Matter (Phase II) - Paint Pots PPM... ...
ACCGCCGAGAGCTCGCGCCGCCGCAAGAGAGCGGACGCCTCGCCAAGCGTCGGCAGCGGTCCAGACGCCATCAGCCTTCCTCCAGGATGGCGTGGACGCGAAAGAGGTCGCCCTCGCGGTCGGGCGCGTTGACCAGCACGTCCTCCGGCGGCAGGGAGGGGCGGGAGGCATCGGGGCGCGCCACGTTGCGGAGATCGAGCACGGACGCGGTGGGCTGGATCGTCGAGGTGTCGACTTCTTGCAGGCGGTTGACGTGCTCCAGGATTGACGACAACTGGCCGCGCATGCGCTCCAGCTCTTCCTCGGTCAAGGAGAGCCGGCAGAGGAGCGCGACGTGGGCTACCTGCTCGCGGGTGAGGCTCATCGCTTGATCAGCGAGGCGAAGCTCGCCGCCAGTTTCTTCACGCCCACGCCGGCGAATGCCACCGTGACCTCCTCGTCTCCCGACATGAGCCGGCTGCTGACCACAACTCCCTCCCCGAATATCTTATGTTGCACCTTGTCCCCTGCCTGGTATTGCGCCCGGAGCCCGGCCTGCGTCGTGCTGGAGGCGCTGCCAACCACGCGCGCGGCAGGCGCCGGACGCAAGGGAGATCGGGCGGGTTGGGCGGCCCAACCATTGTCGGCATTCCGAACGGCGAAGTTGGAGCGTCCATTCGCACTGGGCGCCGCGCCACCTGCCGTGGTCCAGGAGACATCCGTCTGGGCCTGGCGCTGGATCGCGGCGGGCGGCAGCTCCGCCAGGAAACGAGAGCGCTCGTTGACCACCGGGTTGCCGAAGAGGGTCCGGCGAAAGGCCGACAGGAGGTAGAGGCGGCGCATGGCGCGGGTCATGCCGACGTAGCAGAGGCGGCGCTCCTCCTCCAGCTCCTCGGGGCGATCGAAGGTGCGGCTGTGCGGGAACAGGCCTTCCTCCATGCCGACCATGAACACCACTGGGAACTCCAGTCCCTTGGCCGCGTGCAACGTGATGAGCGTGACGGCGTCATTCTCCTCGCCGCGCTCGTCGCCGGCCGCCACCAGCGCCACCTGCTCCAGGAACATCTCCAGGCCGGACCGTGGGGCCAACTGCCCGAAGTCGAGGGCGACCGTGCGCAGCTCCAGGACGTTGTTCCAGCGCTCCTCGCCTTCCGGGGTGCCGTCGCGCAGGTAGGCGGCGTAACCGGTGCGCTCCAGCAGGAAATCGAACAGCTCCGGCACCGGGTTGCGCTCCGCCGCCTCGGTCAGATCGAGCAGGAGGCCATGCAACTCGCCCACCACCTTCTGGGCGCGGGGGCCCAGCGCCGTCAGCTCGTCGGCGTGCTCCAATACGCCGCGCAGGGTCCCTTGGCGCTGGCCGACCTCGCGGTTGAGCTCGGCCAGCGATTTGGCCCCCAGGCCGCGCGGCGGGACGTTGATGATGCGCTGCAGCGCCAAGCTATCGTTGGGATTGGCGACGAGCCGGATGTAGGCCAGCACGTCGCGAATCTCCTTGCGGTCGTAGAAGCGCGTGCCGCCGATGAGCCGGTAGCGGATGCCTTCCTGCAGGAACGCTTCCTCGACGGCGCGGGATTGGGCGTTGGTGCGATACATCACGGCGCACTCGCCGTAGCGGGCCACTCCGCGCGCGTTGAGTCGCCGGACCTCCCGCGCGACGAACTGTCCTTCCTCCTGCTCATTGTAGACCTCAACCAGCGTCACCGGCTCGCCCGCGCCGAGGTCGGTCCACAGCGTCTTGGGGGCGCGATTGGCGTTGCGCTCGACGATGGCCTGCGCCGCCTGCAGGATATGGCCGGTGGAGCGGTAGTTCTGCTCCAGCTTGAACACCTGAGCGTTGGGGAAGTCCCGCTCGAAGCTGAGGATGTTCTGCACGTCGGCGCCGCGGAAGCGATAGATGGACTGGTCGTCGTCGCCCACCACCAGCACGTTGCCGTGCGCCTGCCCGAGCAGCTTCACCAGTTGGTACTGCGGCGGGTTGGTGTCCTGAAACTCGTCCACTAGGATGTGGCGATAGCGCTCCTGGTAGCGCCGCAGCACCTGGGGGTGCTCGGTGAACAGCCGCACCGTGAACAGCAGCAGGTCGTCGAAGTCCAGCGCCCCGTTCTCCTGCAGCAGCTCCTGATACTCGCGGTAGACGCGATGCATCACCTCTTCGAAGTAGCTGTCGGCGCGGGAGGCGACGACGAGCGGCTCGACCATGTTGTTCTTGGCGCGGGAGATGCCGCCCAGCAGGGAGCGCGGCGAGAAGTGCCGCTCGTCGATGTCCAGCCGCTTCAAGGCTTGCCGGACCAGGGCGAGCTGATCGTCGTCGTCGTAGATGGTGAACTGGTGGTCCCAGCCCAGATGGTGGATGTCCCGTCGCAGGAAGCGGGCGCAGATGGCGTGGAAGGTGCCGACGGTCAGCCGCCGTGCCTCCTCACCGATCATGGCCTCCAGCCGCGCCTTCAGCTCCCCAGCCGCCTTGTTGGTGAAGGTGACACCGAGGATCTGCTCCGGCGGCACGAGGCGAGCCGTGAGCAGGTAGGCGATGCGGTTGGTTAGCACCCGCGTCTTGCCCGAGCCGGCACCGGCGAAGATCAGCAGCGGCCCGTCCCCCGCCTCCACGGCCGCCCGCTGGACGGCATTCAGCCCCGCCCCGATCGCCGTCGCACTCGCACCCACAGCCCGGAGTATACCAGCGGGGGAGCAGCGGACCTGGACATCCGGCGGCGATACCGCTGTAGTCCACCGTGAATTGACGTCAGCAGCCAGACGCTACACTAGCCCGTCGGCACAGTGTGGACGAGCCGGATACAACATGCGCGATGCACCCCAACAGGACATAGGCGCATGGCAAGGCGGCAGCCGTCGTAACATCCGCTTCGGGTCGGACGATCTGTAGTGCCGAGGCCGGACGCGACCGTCGATAGCTCGTTTTGGATTCACGCCTACCGATCCGGCTTGTTGCCGTATGTCCTGTCGCGCTTCTCCGTATGGTACACGCTCGAGGTGGGCAGGGAGTTGAGTGAGCGGTTCCCCAGCGGGCGTGAGTTCTGGCGCATGGTTCGCGCGAGAGAGCTGGACGAGGTCACTCCGCTGCGCCAGCAGGTTCGGATGTTTAGCCCAGGTGAACGATCTGCGATCAACGTCGTACTCGATCGCCGGGATTGGTTCCTCCTCCTCGATGATCGCAGGCCATACGAGGAAGCAAAGCGATTGGGGATCAACGTCGTGTGTACCCCGCTGTTGGTAGCCGAGATCGTTCAGGAGAACACCATTGACACGCTGGAAGCGCGCAGAATGCTCGCCCGTCTCGCGCAGCCAAGAACGGTCAGCCCGGAAATGATCCGGCAGGCCCTTGGTATGCTATAGGGGAGAGGATCGTGACGTGCAGACCAAACACCAGCGCTTGGCGGTCGTATTGGATGAGGCCGCGGCACGACGTGTGGAGCAGGCGGCGGAACAGGCTGCCCGACGCGTGCTGATCGATGCGATCGCCGCCGCCTATGAGCGGAACGAGCGTAGCATCTCCGAATTAGCTGCCGAGACGGGTCTCGCTGTCGAGGAAATCATCGAAGGTATGGCCGCTCGCAGCGGCGACGCCGGCTTGGAGACATTCCTGGCAAGCTCCCGGGCAGTCTCCGAAGCACGCAATGACCCAGAGTTCCTGCGGCTATCGGAGGTGGCGGCGGCCGACGTTCGCGCTCGGGAACCGGCCCCGATGGCCGATGATGTGACGTGACACCGGGGAACGGGCAACTGGTGCGACGCAGGTGTTCGTGTCATACGCTGCCCTTGGCATTCACCAGTCCCCTGTGTTCCAGGCGCAGCGTCTGCGTTGTCCAGACAGGCACGGCGCAGCCCAGAAAGTCGGCGTCGTTCGTCCAGATCGAGGACTGCGTGGCGAGGGCCGCCGCGACAGTTGGCCAATCGTCCGAATCGCGAGGGATCCGCCGTCGAGCGATAGCTTCCTCGGCTGCATAGTCGGCAACCGGCACGAGAGCGAAGCGCTCCCTCAATACGCGCTCGGCGGCCGCCAGCAGGGTATGCGCCGCCATCGGCGCCAGACGACCATGGTGGAGCATGGCCTGGACCCGGCGCCGGAGCTCGTGTTGCGACTCGTCGCGCGCCCGTTCCGTAATAAGAAGCGCGAGCAAGGAGTTACGGAGCAGGGCGAGACCCTGGAGCCGCAACAACTCGCCGACGAGAACGTTGGCATCGACGACGAGCCGGATCATTCCTCCGGCTCGGTGAGGGCGCGGGCAAGCTCCTCGCGGGTGAGCCCGCTCTCTTTCGCCGCCTGATCTAGCGCAGCGTCAAGTTCGTCCAGGAGCTTCCCCATTTTCGCCTGGTATACAGGATCCGTAGTGTCCGGCACCGTCAGGTAGCCACGGACAGTCCCATCAGGGCGCCTCATGGCGATGCGACGAGTCATGGTGGTGGGCATTGTTCCTCCTCTCTGGATCCAAGCCGGAGCAGGCATACAGCGCCGTTGATCGCCAGTATTCACCGCATTCTAACCGACAGCCGAGCGAGCCAGCGGACGGCGCGATGGCCGTTCGCGCGGTCGGCCAGCAAGACCGGTATGCTCGGCTAGGAAGACATTGGGCTTGCTGGCAGCCCAAGCCGATTGGCAGCCCAGCCGGTCGTCTTGGCGAGCAATGACGCGGCCCGTGTAGATGCCGGCCATCTCAGCGGACATACCTCTGTGCTACGATGCGCCGGCGGCCGCGGCGCCACGGGATCGGCGTGGGAGGGGATCTTGCTTTGAAGATCGTGGACGTGCGCGTGGTCGTCACCTGCCCGGGTCGCAACTTTGTGCTGGTCAAGATCGTCACCGATGATCCGGGGCTGTACGGCGTGGGCGATGCCACATTGAACGGGCGCGAGCTGGCCGTGGCTACGGCGCTGGAGGAGCACATCAAGCCGCTGCTGCTGGGACGCGACCCTGACCGCATCGAGGACATCTGGCAGTCGTTGTTTCGCGGCGCCTACTGGCGTGGCGGCCCGGTGTTGATGTCCGCGCTGTCGGGCGTCGATACGGCGCTGTGGGACATCAAGGGCAAGCGTGCCGGGCTGCCGGTGTACTCGCTGCTCGGCGGCAAGACGCGGGAAGGGGTCCTCGCCTACTCCCACGCCGGTGGTCGCGACCCCGAAGAGGTAGAGGACAGGGTGCGCCGCCTGATGGCGCGGGGCTTCAAGGTGATCCGCGCCCAGGTGGCCATCCAGTCGCCGGGCGTCACCAGCACCTACGGCGTCGGCGCCGCGGAGCGGCGGCTGACCGACCAAATGGTGGCGGCCTCACCAGTTCGCGGCGAGGGGTTGCCGGAGGAGGAGATATGGGAGCCGGCGCCCTACCTGCGGGCGATTCCGAAGCTATTTGCGCACCTGCGCTCGACACTGGGTGACGACATCGAGCTATTCCACGACGTCCACGAGCGGCTGACGCCGATCGAGGCGGCCCGGCTGGCCCGCGAGCTGGAGCCGTTCCACCTCTTCTTCCTGGAAGATCCGCTGCGTCCAGAGCACAAGGAGAGCTTCCGCCTGCTGCGCAACCACACCACTATCCCCATCGCCATGGGTGAGCTCTGGCACAACAAATGGGAATGCCTGCCGGCGATCACGGAGCAGCTCATCGATTACATCCGCTGCGACTTGGCCCACAGCGGTGGGATCACCGAGGGGCGCAAGATCGCCGCCATCGCCGAACCCTATCAGGTCAAGACCGCCTGGCACGGGCCGGGCGACATCAGCCCGCACACCCACGCGGCGAACGTCCACCTCGACCTGGCAACCACCAACTTTGGTGTGCAGGAGATGGTGTTCTTTTCCGAGCAACAGCAGGAAGTGATGCCCGGTGGCCCGACCTTCCAGGACGGCTACCTCCAGGTTCGTGACGTGTCGGGGCTGGGGACGGACCTGGACGAGGCCGCCGCCGCCAGATATCCCTACCAGCGCGCCTACCTACCCACGACGCGGCGCCTGGACGGTAGCGTGCAGGATTGGTGAGGGTTCCCGATGCCCGCCAGGACGGTTAGCGGCGCGCGGAGGGATCCGGCGCTGCCGGGCAGGTTCGCGCCTCAGGCAGCGCGGACCAGGTGATCTCGGACGGCGTGGATGATGGTGTCCTGCTCTGGAAAGCCACCGTCGCGGTACATCGAGTGCACCAGATCGGCGTCCACGCGAACCTCAAATGAGCCTTCGTACCAGGGGATGAGCTCAATGGACGAGAGCTCATGCAGGAAGGTCTTCATCAACGCGTCGCAGAGCGCGAGCGTCTGGGGCTCGTAGCCGCACTCCGCGCAATAGGTGATGGTCACTTTAACCGGCTTCGCCGCCACGATGTCTCCTTTGGTCCGTCCGCGTCACCCTCGGTTCTCAATGGAGTGAAGCGACTTACTTATCTATAGCGTTCAGGGTAACGGAGCACGGCTCGACTCGTCAAGCGCGGCCCAGGGGATCTGGCGCATCACCAGGCCCGGCGACGACCATCACACCTGGGTCACCGACTGCGCATTGCACGGCCAGTTGCACCTCATCACACGCGCCTGTTGCCGATCCCCCGCGCCGGTGCCGCCGGGCCTCCCCTCGCCGCGCCGGAGAGGGTTGGGGTGAGGCTCCTTCGCTCACCACCATTCCCGCGGCACGCTGTCATACCGGTCCAGTCGTGGGAAGACGCGCCATTTCATCACACGCTCCAAACGCGTGGCAAATGCCTTTATCTCCGTGGGATGGAGCAGCGGGCGCAACCGACTGTTCAGCCCTTGCCGGGCCTCGTCGCAGCCGGCAAATGCCTGCAGCTCGGCGCTGAGCCAGTCGGGCAGCGGGTCCCCGGAAAACTCGCGAATGACCGTGCGGAGCTTGGGGTCGACGTTGAAGGTCAGGCCATGGTCGATGGCCCACACGCGATCCTGCTCATCCAGCAGGCAGTGGGCAGCCTTCCGATCGGCATTGTTGGTGACGTAGTCGAATACGGCGACGCGCATGAGCGCGTCGCCGTGCTGCCGCCGCCATTCCTGGTAATAGCTGCGCGGTCGCGCCCGGATGCACAGCTGGACCGAGCCGATGCCGTAGGGGCCCTCGCGAATGACCGTTGGGGGGACGAATCGCCAGCCCATCGCTGTGGCAGCCAGATAGGCGGCATACTCACGCTTGTACAACGTACCGTCGGGGAAATCCCACAGCGGGGCCTCGCCGCGCCTGGGCTTGTAGACGGCCAGCAGATCGATGTCGGTACCCGCGTCGCTAAGGCCGACGACGAAGCCGTAGTTGGAACCTTGCGGGATCTGTTCGCAGGCGACGATCTCCGCAGTTTGGAGCCTGGCCAGGATTGGCGCGTCTTCACTACCGGCCCACGACGCGTCGGTGATCGGGGCCGCGGCGGCAACGTCCGCGTCTTCTGGTTCGTCGGATGACGAGTCAGACGACCGTCGAGCGCGATACCGTGCCATGGCGCCAGTATACCAAGGCCGCTCGGCGACGCAGGCTGCTCACCACCGCACGGTCAGGCCGTCGTACGCCGGCGCCACGCCATACGGTTGCAAGATTTGCTCCACCTCAGCGTGCAGCGGCGTGGAGATGTGGGAGAAGTGCTGGGCAAACAAGCGCGCCCCTTCGACGAGAAGACCGCGCTCGGCCAGCTGCCGATGATGCTGCCCGCACTGCTCCAGGTTCATGTGGCCCCAGGGCGGCGCATCGTTGGGCATCGGACGAATTCCCATGGTGGCCTCGATGCAGGCGACGTCAAAGCGGACACCCTGCTCGCCGAGCTGTTGCAGGGCTTGCCAGGTTTCCTCGAAGAACGGACCGGTATCGTTGCCCCACAGCAGCGCCTTGCCCTCGCGGCGGATCGCGTAGAACAGGGGATCGATGGCCATGTCGTGACGAGCGAGCAAGGCCGTGACCGCGTAGGGACCGAGCTGAAACGACTCGAAGGCCGAGACGGAACGCGGAGTGACGCGGATGGCCGGCAAGTCGCCGTAGCCACGGATGGTCTCGACGGTCTTGCCGGAGCCACACAGCTCCCATGGCTCCGGCGGCGTCCCGGCAAATCCCGGTCCGCGAAAGGTGAAGTTGCTCTCCAGCAGGTGGTCGGAGTGCTGGTGCGTCTGCAGCACCCAGCGCACCGCGTTGAGGTCCAGCGCGTTGGTGTGGGCGGCAGCGAGTAGGTCGGGGCCGACGTCGATGAGCAGCTCACCGTCGATCAACGCCGATGTGCGGCGGCGCAGATCGCGACCACCCAACCGGCGAGCTTGCACACAGTGTTCACAGCGACAAAACAGCGCCGGGTAGCCCTCGGCGGCGCCGGTCCCGAGATACAGCAGTTCCAAGGCAGCACTCCATGATCAGCCGATGCAGGGGAGTATACGCCTAACAAAGGCGACTCCTGGCGTCTTCAACGAATCTTCAGATTGACCACGTAGAGCCTTAAGCAACGCGGGTATGATGTACTTGGCGAACGTTAACGTAGGATGTGCTGCCGATGGCTCTCACGGAAGCTCCCCCAACCGATACGGCGGGCGACGCGGCCCCGCGAATTCTGGTGGTCGACGACGAGGAGACAATTCGGGAATTCCTCGAGCTCGGCCTCAGTCACGAGGGCTACCACGTGGAAACCGCCGCCGACGGTCCTACGGCGCTCCGCTTGGCCACACGAGTCAAGCCGGACCTGATCATCCTGGACATCATGCTGCCGGGGACCGACGGCCTGGAGGTGTGCCGGCGCATCTCCGCCACTAGCGACGTTCCCATCATTATGTTAACGGCTCGAAGCGAGCTGCAGGATCGCGTGGCTGGCCTGGATGGCGGCGCCGACGACTATATTGTGAAACCCTTCCGCTTTCAGGAGCTGCTGGCGCGAGTACGGGCGGTGCTGCGCCGCCGCGGCAAGACGCTGCACCAAATCCTGCGCTACGCCGACGTGGTGCTCAACCGAGACACGCGGGAGGTCTGGCGAAACAACGCGCCGGTGGCGCTGACGCCCCGCGAATTCGACCTGCTGGAGTTGTTTCTCTCCCATCCTAAGCAGGTCTTCTCGCGCGAGACGATCCTGAACCGGCTGTGGGGGTATCACTACATCGGCGATACCAACGTGGTGGAGGTCCACATCAGCTCGCTGCGGGACAAGCTGGGCGACGTCGATCGCCGGCTGATCCAGACGGTGCGCGGCGTCGGCTACTGCCTGCGGCTGCCCGGCGGGGGATAGGCGGATGCGGCGAGTTCTGGCTCAGGTTCCCCTCCGCTGGCAGCTCGCCATCCTCTATGTGGCAATCTTGGGAGCCGTCCTCGGCCTGCTCGGCTTGCTGCTGTTTACCGAAGTCGACCGCATCCTCGTGACCAGCGTGGACAAGCAGCTCCAGGACGACGCGACGCTCATGGTGAAGAGCGGGCAGCTCCAGGAGGTGACCTCCACCACCAGCGGCCGGACACACCTCCGGATCACCGACGGCATGGCCAAAGGCGTCATGCCGCCGATGCCGGGCCCGCTGCGCGCTTTGTCCAAGACGGTCAGCGCGACACCAACGCCCGTGCCTCCGCCAAGCAGCGATGCGTCTCCTCCGACCGCGGCCAATCTGGGGCTGGATCGCCTGGTCAACACCGACGTGGCCGTGCGCTTTGTCGGCGGCGATGGGAAGGTGCTGGCCCAAACCGGCACGCCGAGCCTGCTCGACGGCATGCCCGTCCCCGATAGCAAGGAGATCACTTTCCTCGACAGCATGGCTCGCACGAACAGCTACACCGTCGGGCAGCAGCCGCGGCGCTACGACATCTTGCTGGAGCCGGCGTCGACCTCAACCGGGGTGATGGGCGTCCTCGAGCTGGGAGCCTCGCTCGACCAAGTGGATGCCTTCCTGCGCATCTTTCGCTACTCGCTGTTGGTAGGCGTCGTGGCGGCGCTGGGCACGGGCACGGTCGTGGGGCTGTCCGTCACGCGCCGGCTGCTGCTGCCGCTGGACCGGATGGCGGCCGTCAGCAAGACCGTCGCCAAGGGAGACTTGAGCCGGCGCTTCAGCGGGCCGACCGGCAGTCGCGACGTGAACCTCCTGGCCCGCAATTTCAACCAGATGATCGACCGCCTGGAGGAGAGCCTGCGCTCGCAGCAGCGTTTCACCGCCGACGCGGCGCACGAGCTGCGCACACCGCTCACGGCGCTCGGCGGCTCCGTGGAGCTCCTATTGTTGGGAGCAGACGAGGGCGACCCCGAGCGTGTGCAGAAGGTGCTGCGCACGATGGATCTGGAGCTGCAGCGGCTCACGCGCCTGGTCAACGATCTGTTGCAGCTCTCGCGGATGGAAGGCCAGATGCAGCTCCACGTGGCGCCGCTGGACGTGGCGGCGCTGACCGCGGAGGTCGCGGGTGAGCTGCGCCTGGTCGGCCCGCATGCCGTGGTGGAGTTTCACGGCGATGGCCCGTTGCCGGTGGTCGGCGATTGTGACAAACTCAAACAGGTGCTGCTCAACGTGGGCGACAACGCCCTGAAGTTCACGCCGCCAGGCGGCCTGGTGACGCTGTCGGCGCTGCGCGCGGGGAGCGTGGCCCGCCTGCGCATCACCGACAGCGGCCCCGGCATCCCCAGCCCCGACCTGCCGCACATCTTCGACCGCTTCTACCGCAGCGACAGCTCGCGCTCCAGAGGCAGCGGCGGCATGGGTCTCGGCCTGGCCATCGCCAAAGCCATCGTCGAGGCGCACCGCGGCGCCATCGTCGCTGTCAGTCCTGCGGGCCGTGGTGCGACGTTTATCGTCGACCTGCCGTTGCAGGTCGAGGCGACTCCGGCGCTGCCGAAGCCCGCGATCACCCGGCCGGCCCCGGCCAAACCTGCCGTCGGTCGCGGCGACCGCCGGAACACCGCTGCTCCTCCCGCGCTGGCGTCGCGCAAGTAGGGCCATTCCTCCAATCTTCAGGCAAGCTTTAGCTTTCCCATCCTTGCATTCACGTCCTCGCCCTACCCTGAGAGCAATGAAAGGACGGAGCAATGCAAGGGGGGCGGATGCAAGCGGGCCGCGGCCCGCCCGCGAAGCTAGGGTGTCGGATGAACCGGTACGGCCGCGCCTGAGCGGCCAGTAGTCGAGGAGGTGAGGATGCAACCGTTCTGGCGATGGGTGGGCATCGGCATCCTGGTCGCCCTCAGCGTTGCCTGGATTACCGAGTTTCGGTTGACCACGTTCTGGCAGCCGTCGGATAACGCGCTGGCCGACTTGCAGCGCGACCTGACCGGGAACGTCGGGGCAACGTCGCCCCAGCCGCGGGTCCGGATGGGAAAGCAGGGAGCGTCAGTCTACGGATGCCTCCCTGCCGGCGTCGCCAGCACCGTGATCATCGAAGGGTCGCAAGGCGCGACGCAGCGCCTGAGTGTGCTGCCCGGTCAGACCGTGGTCGTAGGCCAGGATGGCACGGTCCGCGTCAGTGACGACGCGGCGGCGGCCGGCTGCGACCCCGCGCAGTTCAAGCAGCAGGCGATGCTGGCGGCGCAACAGGCGAAGGAACGGACAGATCAGGCAGCGCGCCAGGCAAAGGAACTGGCGATGCAGCAAGCGCAGCGGGCACGGCTGACCGCGGAAGAGGCACGGCTCACCGCCCAGTTGCAGTCGATACAGAGCCAGCTCAGCAACGTGCCTGCCGCGCCGCCGGCGCCATCGACACCGCCCGCCACGACGACCAAAGTGATCGGCTCGAAGTGACGGGCAGCGGGATGATTGGAGGCAGACCAGCTCATGGAGAGCACTGAAGAAAGAGAGCGACTCATGGCATTACTACTCGGCATTGGAATCGTCGCCGCCTTCCTGCTCCTTACGGCGGGGCACGGCGGCCTTGGATGGAGAGGACCCATGATGATGCACCATCACGGCCCGGGGCCGGCGCCCTGGATCGTCTTTGGACTGATCGGCGCGTTGCTGGCGGTGGCCTTCGGCGGGCTGATTCCGCTGCTCGTCGTCTTCGGCGGCGGCTACCTGATCTACCGATGGCTGTCGGGGAGCAACGCGCCCCGCGTGCCATCGCTGAACTTCCGCTCGCAAGGCCCCGGCGGCGTGCCGGCCCCCGTGGAACAGGGCATCTTCTGCCCCTCCTGTGAGCAGCCGGTATCGCGGAACTGGGCAACCTGCCCGAACTGCGGCTACCGCAAGTACGTCGCCCCCGACCTGATCCAGCGCCGCTGCGCCACCTGCGGCACCGACTTGCAGAAGGACTGGAACGCCTGCCCGTACTGCAGCAGCCGGATCGATACGCCGCTACTGATGCCGGCTCCGGGACCTGCCCAGGCGCGGCCAGCGCCGCCGGCCGAGACCGCTACCAGCGTCTGAAGGGGCAGTCAGCCCGCGACCAGGAGGGGGTGGGAGCCAAATGGCTCCCACCCCCTCCTGGCTTTTTGGACATGGACGGTCAGACCGCGTGTCGTGGTGTGGCTTTTCACGGCACGTTAGCCTGCCGATACTTGGCGCGGTTGGGGAGGTGGGCTGGTGAGGGTCCGTCCCCCCACCAGCCCACCTCCCCAACCGCGCCATGCACCGTCCAGCGTCACTTCGCCGGCAGCACGAAGCGCAAGACACGCTGGCCGGGGCGCAGCGCGGCGCGGCAGCATTCGCACTGCTGAGCAGGCGGAGGCCCGCCCCCGCACAATCGCGCACCCCGCTGGAGCAACTGCGTCCAGCAACCTTCGCATGCCCACACTACCCGCGCCATGTTCGCTCTCACTGCTCCCGGCCACACCGCCGCACGTCTCGCCGAGAACGTAGCAAGTTGCGGTCCATCTTGCAAGCCCCGCCGTCCTCGAACGTCACCGACCGTCAATACGGCTCAGCGGAACCGGTAGTTGCCATGGACGACACCCCTGCCGGCGAAAGGCGGTAGCATGCGTGTGGAGGCTTGACCGTGGGGCGCGACACCAGCGATTTCACGCCGGAGGAGCTGCGGCTGGCGCAGCGACTGCTGGACGACCGCATCCGGGCCACGTCGCAGGAGCAGTATCGCCGGATGGTCGCCGATAACGATCCGGCGCTACAGCGCGGTCCGGTGCGCCTGCCGCAGGCGATCGTCGAACAGTTACGCGGCGAAGTCGCGGTGGAGGTGCGCGCCCGCCGGACGCCCCCCACCAGCACAGTTCAGCAGCACCGCTGGCCCTGGCAGCGACGGTAGCCCAATCCACCCCACCGATTGAGCCGACGACCCGCCGTGGTAGGATGCCGTTCCAGCAGGATCGAGCGCACGGGAGCAGCAAGCGATGAGCGGACCAAAGGAGCTGCCTACTCCTGCTATTGCTGGTCCCGTCCACTTTGTGGGCATCGGCGGCGTGGGTCAGCGCGCCACGGCCGAGGTGCTGCTGGCCCAGGGCGTGCCGGTGACCGGATCGGACCTGCAGGACTCGGAGGCGCTGTCCGCGCTGGCGAGGCTCGGCGCGGCGGTACACGTGGGCCACTCGGCGAGCAACGTCGGCAACGCCAAGATCGTGGTGGTTTCCTCGGCTATCCCGGAGCAGAATCCGGAGATCGCCGAGGCCCGCCGCCGCGACGCCGAAGTCATCAAGAACGCCGAGCTGCTCCGACGGCTCGGCAGCGGCCGGCGGACGCTGGCCGTCGCCGGCACGCACGGCAAGACCACCACGACCAGCATGCTGGCCTGGGTGCTGATCAGCGCCGGACTCGATCCGGCTGCGGTGGCAGGTGGAGAGATGCGGAACCTGGCCAGCAGCGGCCACGCCGGCGCCGGACCCTGGTTCGTGGTGGAAGCGGACGAGTACGACCGCCGCTTCCTGCGCCTTGAGCCGTGGTGCGCGGTGGTCAACAACCTGGAGCCGGATCACCTGGACTACTATGGGTCCCTGGAAGCGCTAGTTGGCGCCTTCCGGCAGTTTGTCGCGAGCGTCCCGCCCGACGGACTGGTCGTATTGGGGGCCGACGACGAGGGGGCCGGTGCTCTGGCGCCCTACGCTGCCGCGCCGACCGTCAGGTTTGGTCTGGGTCCCGCCGACTGGCAAGCAATACACGTCCGGCAGACCAGCGCGATCACACGGTTTGCTATCCTGCACGACGGTCGGATCGCGGCGGAGTGCGCCCTCCAAGTGCCGGGGCTGCACAATGTGCGCAACGCGCTGGCCGCCTGCGCCGCCGCGGCGGCCGCTGGGGTCGGCGCAGACGTGGCGGCCGCGGCGCTGGGCGAGTTCCAGGGCGCCCGCCGGCGCTTCGACCTGGCGGGGGAGGCCGGCGGCGTCACCGTGCTCGACGACTATGCCCATCTGCCCGCCAAATTGCGAGCGGCAATCGGGGCAGCCCGTCAGCGCTATCCGGGTCGCCGGTTGTGGGCAGTGTTCCAGCCCCATACCTATGCCCGGACACGCCTGCTTATCGACGACTTCGTGGCCGCCTGCGCCGAGGCGGACCGCACCGTGATTGTGAGCACCTACGCGCCTTCGGGGCGCGAGCAGGTCAACGCCGACCAGGAGGCCCGTGACCTGGCGGCTCGGCTGGACGCGCCCTACCTCCCAGGGAAGGATGCGGTCCCAGAGGCGCTGGCGAGCCAACTGGCCCCTGGCGATGTCGTGCTGCTGCTCGGCGCCGGCGACATCTACCTGGCTGCCCAGCCCTTGCTGCAACTGCTGAGGGCGCCGACGTGAGCGACTGGGACGACACGGCGCTGGTCACGGCGTTCGGGCACCGGCTACGCCACAACGAGCCTCTGGCGCGACACTCGACCTTTCACGTAGGGGGACCGGCCGACCTGTTCCTCACCGTCCATTCCAGTGCTGAGCTGGAATGCGCGGTGAGTCTGGCCGGCCAGGCCGCGATCCCGGTACGGACGCTGGGCAGCGGCGCCAATGTGTTGCCCGCCGACGCCGGCTATCGTGGCCTGCTCATCCGCAACGTCAGCCGATCCTTCAATATGGACCTGGAGGAGACCGTCGCCACGGTGGAGTCCGGCATCGCGTTACCGGTGCTGGCGCGTCGCACGGCTCGCGCCGGTCTGGCCGGGCTGGAGTGGGGCTGCGGCGTGCCCGGCACGGTCGGCGGGGCCATCGCCAACAACGCCGGTTGTTACGGCTCGTCGATGGGCGACGTCGTGTCGAGCGTGCGCACCGTCGACCTTGCCGGTACGAGCAGGGAGCATGGGGCTTCGGCCCTCACCTTCGCCTACCGGACGAGCCCTTTCAAATCGCGACTGGGCAGCGCGCCCGAGCTGCGAGAGTACATCCTGAGCGCCACGCTCCGACTGCAGCGGGCCGAATCGCCGGCGCTGTTGGAGCAGATGAAGCGCTGGCTGGAGCACCGGGCGGCGACGCAGCCGCTCGACCATCCCAGCGCCGGCTCGTTCTTCAAGAATCCGCCGGATGATAATGCTGGACGCCTGATCGAGGCAGCCGGAATGAAGGGTCACCGGCAAGGCGGGGCACAGGTGTCGACCAAGCACGCCAACTTTTTCGTCAATCAAGGTGACGCCACTGCGACCAATCTCTACCGGTTGGCGCTGGCCGTGCAACGGGCGGTGGAACAGCACAGCGGGGTGCGATTGGAACTGGAAGTGGAGCTGATCGGTGCATGGGACGGCACGGCGCTGGCCGGCTAGCTCGGCACACCGCCGCCGCCGGCGCAGCACGCCCGAGGGCGCGCTCCGCTGGCGGTCACTGCTCGGCTTCCGGCGGGCCGACGCCTTGTGGCTGCGCGATCGCCTGTTCCCCTGTGTCCTGCTGGCCTGCGTGTCGGCGGCCTGCTATTTTCTGCTGAAGTCTCCGTTATTTGTCGTCCATAACGTCCGCGTCGTCGGAGCGCCCGGTGCGCTGACCAGGGACATCGTGCAACGAGCGGGTATTGCCGATCAGGACCTGTTTGCCATCAACCCGGCTCAGGTACAACGGCGCATCGCCGTCATTCCCGACTTGTCCGACGTGAAAGTACGGTTGCGGTTGCCCAACACCGTGACGATTCAGGTGAGCGCCTATGAGTCTGCCGCGGTATGGGTAGCCGGTGGCCAAAACTACCTCATCACGACGAGTGGGATGGTCATCAAGCCCGGCGACGCGCCGAACCTATTCCACATCACCGACGGCGTCGCCGCGAGCCTCCGCCACGGCGACAGCGTCAGGGTTGACAATCTGCGTGCCGCCTTTGCCCTGCGCGGCCTGCTCGCTGAACAACGTCTGGATGCGCAGCAGTTCGCCTTCGTCGATCCGCGCTCGCTCCGCATCACCTCACCCGCCGGCTGGCAAGCGACGTTTGACGCTACCGGCGACCTGGCGCTCCAGACACGCGTGCTGGCCGCTCTCCTCGCCCACGGCATCACGTTCCAGTCCGCGGATCTCCGCTACGGCGCCAATCCGTACTACCGTTGACGAGCTATTAGCCGTCAGGTATCAGCCATCAGGGGCTCGTCGTGACAGGCCGGCACGGCAAGCTGACGGCTGACGGCTGAAAGCTGATAGCTCGTGCGTGGTAGACTGTCCTGGCGGGCAACAAGGGCCGGTACGGCTCTTTTGGACGTGTGCGCCTGCCGGTCGCGGGAGTACACGTGGAAGTCACCTGGCTTGGTCACGCATGTTTTCGCCTCCGTGGCCGTGAGACGACTGTCATCACCGATCCTCCACGACCGGCGCTGGGCTATTCGCTCAGCCGCCTTGCTGCCGACGTGGTCACCCTCAGCCATGACCATCCCGGCCACAACTATGGCGACATCTGCGGCGAAGGCTGCCGCGTGATCTCTGGCCCGGGCGACTACGAAGTTGCCGGGGTGTTCATCACCGGCGTGCAAACCTACCACGACGCCGACCAGGGCAAGGCGCGTGGCAAGAACGTGATCTACGCCATTTCACTGGAGGAGGTAACGATCTGCCACGTGGGGGATTTAGGACACGCGTTGACGTCACAGACCATTGAGGCGATTGGCAACGTGGACGTGCTCCTAGCGCCGGTGGGCGGGCATTCCACAATCGGGGCGGCTCAGGCCGCGGAGCTCGTTGCCGCGCTCCAGCCGAAGATCGTCATACCGATGCACTACCGGACGTCTGCCGAGCACACGGCGGCGCTCGATCCGGTAGAGCGCTTCCTGAAGGAGATGGGTCGCGCCGAGGGGACGGCGCAGCCGAGGCTCTCCGTCACGAAATCCTCGTTGCCGGGAGAGACTCAGGTGGTCGTGTTGGAGCCGGTTGGCAATCGCGGAGGAGGGGGGCGGTGACGAAGTTTATCTTTGTGACGGGCGGCGTGGTGTCCTCCGTCGGCAAGGGCATCGCGGTGGCGGCCCTGGGGCGGCTCATGAAGAGCCGTGGGCTGAAGGTCTCGGTCCAGAAGCTGGACCCCTACATCAACGTGGATCCGGGAACGATGAGCCCCTACCAGCACGGCGAGGTCTTCGTCACCGACGACGGGGCGGAGACCGACCTCGACCTCGGCCACTACGAGCGGTTCACCGGTGAGAACGTGTCACGGGCTAGCAACGTCACCAGTGGCCAGGTCTACGCGGCCGTGATCGCCAAGGAGCGGCGCGGCGACTACCTGGGCGGCACCATTCAGGTCATCCCCCACATCACCAACGAGATCAAGGAACGCCTGGACCTGGCGGCGCGTCGCACCGGGGCGCAGGTGGCGATCGTCGAGGTGGGCGGCACGGTCGGCGATATCGAGTCACTGGCCTTCCTGGAGGCGATTCGCCAGATGCGCAAGGACGTGGGTCGCGACAACGTGCTCTACATACACGTGACCCTGGTGCCGCACATGTCGGCCACCGGCGAGCTGAAGACCAAACCGACCCAGCACTCGGTGAACGAGCTGCGGCGCAGCGGTATCCAGCCGGACGTGATCCTTTGCCGGTCCGACCAGCCGTTGAGCGACGACGTGCGCGAGAAGATCGCCCTATTTTGCGATGTCGACGCCGCCGCGGTGGTGCCGATGCCGACGTTGCCGACCATCTACGAGGTTCCGTTGCTGCTGGAGGCGCACGGCCTGGGCGACTACATCGTGCGCCAGCTCGGTCTGCCGCGCACCACGACCGACATGACCGATTGGGCGGGGATGGTCAGCCGGATCAAGCGGCCACGCGCGCCGCTGGAGATCGCACTGGTCGGCAAATACGTGGTCCTCCACGACGCCTACCTCTCGGTCGTGGAGGCGCTCCGCCACGGAGCCCTCGCCAACGAGGTCGATGTGAACATTCGCTGGATCGACTCTGAAAAGCTGGAATCGGAAGATGTGTCCGCCCGGCTGGCAGGGGTCGACGGCCTGGTAGTGCCGGGCGGGTTTGGCGCGCGCGGCATTGAAGGGAAGATTCGTGCCATCTCCTGGGCGCGCCGGGAAGGCGTCCCCTTCCTTGGCCTGTGTCTCGGCATGCAGTGCGCGGTGATTGAGCTGAGTCGCGCGGCGCTGGGCAACGAGCTGGCCAACAGCAGCGAGTTCGACGCCGACACCTCCTACCCCGTCATCGACCTCCTGCCCGAGCAGCGGGATGTGTCGGCCAAGGGCGGCACCATGCGCCTGGGACTGTGGCCATGCCGTCTGCAGCCCGGCAGCCATGCCTTGCGGGCCTACGGAGAGTCGGTGATCTTCGAGCGCCACCGCCACCGCTTCGAAGTGAACAACGAGTACCGTGAGCTGCTCCAGCAGCACGGGGCGCGCTTCAGCGGACTCTCGCCGGATGGCCGGCTGGTCGAGATCATGGAGCTGCAGGATCATCCGTGGTTCGTGGGCACCCAGTTCCACCCAGAGTTTCGGTCCCGCCCCGACGAGCCGCACCCACTGTTCGCCGGCTTTGTAGCGGCCTGCAAGGCACGGCACGACCGCCCCTCCAGCATTCCCGCCATCGGCGCTCCCGAAAGGGCCGCCGCCTTGGAGTTGGTCTGACGTTCCGTCGTGCGATGATGCGTCCCGGCTAGACTGCGCCTGAACTATGGGAAGCTACGCGGTCGTGGCCGTCGACGACGTACGCTCCCGTCCGGACCAGCCGCACCACTACCATATCCCAGCGCAGCTCCATGCGATGTCGCGGCCCGGCTGCATGGTCATCGTGCCGTTCGGCCGGCGTCTACGTCGCGGCTGGCTGCTGGAGCTGGCCGAGCAGTCACCAGTGGCGGAAACCAAGCCGATCGTCGACATGCTGACGGATGCGCCCAGCGTCAGCGAGCGCCAAATCGCCCTGGCCCGCTGGCTCAGCCGCCGCGCCCACGTGTCCATCGCCAAGGCGCTGGGACCGGCGCTGCCTGAGGCGCTGCTGAGCCGCTCCCTGCCGCGCATCAGCCTGGGCAAGACGCCGCTGTGCGCAAACGATGAGCGCCATCAACCCGCGCAGCGTCTCCTCGCGCGGCTCGCTCGCGGCCCGCTCCGCCTGGACCGCGCCTGGTCACTCCTATCGGCCGGAACTGGTGAGCTGCTGACGGCGCTGGAGCGGGCGGGAGTGCTCCGTCGTTTGCCACCGCCGGCGACTGGAGTAGCCGCCAGCAAACGGGCCAGTGCGCCGCCAGCGGCGTTACCGCTAGACCGCTCGATGCAGCAGATGTGCAGCGTCATCTTCGCCGATCTGACCAACCATCGGGGTAGCGTCTTCTTGACGACCTGCTCCGAGTGGCCGCTGGCCGCGATCGAGCAGCTCATCCACCATGCCTCTTCTGCCGGCAAGCAGGCGCTGGTGCTGGCGCCTCATCCGGCGCGGGCCGGCAGCGGCATCGCCCACCTGACCGCTCGCTTTCCCAGCAGCGTCGTGCTGCGCGGCCAGGCGGGCCTCGGTGCCGTTGCCGCGCAGCATCCGCTCCTCACCGTCGGAGGGCGCTGGGCGCCGTTTGCGCCGCTGCCCGATCTGGGGTTGGTCGTGGTGCTGGACGAGCACGATCCTGCCTACGCGGGCGAGCGCGCCCCGCACGTCCACGGGAGGGAAGTCGCCTTGCAAGCCGCGCGGCTAGCCGGCGCGACCACGGTGCTGGTAAGCCCTACTCCCGACCCGGCAACCTTATGGCGAGGACAGCGAGCCGGCATCAAACGCTTCGCGTTGGGTAGCGTCGCCCCCGTCCATGTCGAGCTGGTGGACATGCGCCAGGAGCTGCGTGCCGGCCGTGGCTCCTTGCTCAGCGCGGCCGCTCGGCGCGCCCTGAGTCACACGCTGGCCGTCCACGGCCAGGCGCTGCTGATGCTCAACCGCCGTGGCAGCGCCCTCGTCCTGACCTGTCGTCGCTGCGGCGTGCCGCTTGGCTGCCCGCACTGCACCACGTCGCTGGCCTGCCATGCCGACGAGGGGATCGTGCGCTGCCACTGCTGCAACTTCTCGGCGCCACGACCGCCCCTGTGCCCGCGCTGCAAGACCCCCACATTAGAAGAGCTGGGCGCCGGTGTGCAGCGGCTAGCCAACGAGCTACAAGCCGCCTTCCCCAACGCTCGCCTGGCCCGCTGGGATAGGGATGCCGCTGCCAACTCCGTCGCCGACGCGGCCTTGACCCGGCAGTTTAGCTCTGGGGGCCTCGACCTGCTCGTCGGGACCCAGTTGGTCGCGCTGGCCGAAGAGCTGGTACCCGTACCACTGGCCGTGGCGGCGGCCGCGGACGTGGGCCTCCATCTGCCCGACTATCGAGCGGCAGAGCGGAGCTACGAGATCCTGTCGGCGCTGCGCCGCCGTGTGGCGCCCGGCGGACGGCTGATCCTCCAGAGCTACGCCCCCTCGCACTGGGTGTTACAGGCATTGGCGACCGACGCCCCCGCCCTGTTCTACCGCGAGGAGCTGCGGCGGCGTCAAGAGCGCGGTTTTCCTCCCTTCCGCCAACTGGCCCGCCTGACCTATCGAGCCCGCTCGCGCCAGAGCTGCGAGGATGAAGCCATCCGTCTCCGCGACGCCCTCGCCCAGCGTGTCGCGGAGCTGCTTCCAGGCGAGCGTGACGTGCTCCTTGGCCCGGCGCCGGCCCACGTCGAGCTGGTGCGCGGTGTCTATCGCTGGCAGATCCACCTGCGCGCCGGCAACGTCCAGCCCCTGCTGGCGGTCGTGCCACCGCATTGGACGGTGGAGGTGGACCCGGAGGGGCTGTGGTAGCGAGCGGAGGAGAACGCGGTCAGGGCAGGTACGTGGTGTATTCTGGAGATTATGGTGGCAGGTGGCGCCTGGCGACTAAAGTCGCGGCTACCGACCGGCGAAGTCCGCCTTCGCGGACTCCCGGCGGGCCAGGCCGGCAACAGATCGGTCCGTTGTTCCCAGTCCGCGAAGGCGGACTTCGCACGGCATCAGGCGCGGTTTCAACCGCCGGCCATGGACCACGACCGACGCCGAGTATGGTTGATGTACCAGCAAAGGAGAACCGGAGTGATTCCAACTCATCGTCCCCCGACGCCGGCCGGGGAAATGCTGCTGGAAGAGTTTCTGAAGCCAATGGGTTTGACCCAGGTGGAAGCGGCACGGTGGATGGCGATGCCGCTTGACCGGCTGAACGAGATCGTTCATGGCAAGCGCGGCATCAGCGCGGACAGCGCCATCCGCCTATCTAACTTGCTCGGCACCACTCCCCAATTCTGGATGAATCTGCAGGCCGCGACAGACCTGTATCGCGCGTCCCAGGAACGGGAGTTGGCTCGCCGCTAGGGCGTGCTGCGCCGTGCTCGGATGTGTTCGTCCCGACAGGAACTCGAACCGACACAAGGACTCCGGCCTGATTGGCGTACCGAACGGCGATTTCACCCGGCGGAGCGGCGATAGGAGGACGGCATGGCTGACGTCGATCGGATCCTGATCGTTGGGGGTGGCATCGCGGGCCTCTCCCTGGCGACCGCCCTGCACCGCCAGGGCTACACCCCGGAGCTCGTCGAGCGCAACACGGCGTGGCCGGCGGTCGGGGCGGGGATCAATCTGCCCGCGAATGGCGTGCGGGTCCTGCGAGCGCTCGGCGTCGGGGAGGCGGTCGAGCGGGCCGCCGCGGCGCTCCGGCGCTGGGGATTCTTCGATCAGCACGGGGAGCTGCTCTGCGAGACCGATCTCGCAGAGCTCTGGCGCGACGTCGGCCCGTGTCTGGGCATCACGCGTGTCAGGCTGCACGAGGCGCTGCTCACTGGCGCTGCTGCTGTGCCGCATCGATTGGGTGTCTCGCTTACGGCCTTGACCCAGGCTGAGAACCGGGTCCGCGCCGGCTTCAGTGACGGCACGTCCGGCGACTACGACCTTGTGGTGGGGGCGGACGGCATCTATTCGACCGTGCGCGAGCTCGCGGTGAACGCTTCCCCGCCCAGCTCCGCCGGGCAGATGGTCTGGCGGAGCCTCGTAGCGACGCGCCCAGGAGGGATCGTCGACATGATGGTGCTCATGGGCGAGGGATGCTTTTTCGGGCTGGTCCCGATGGGCGAGGGCTACACGTATGGTTTCGGAGCCGTGGATGGGGCCTTCAAGGATCCGCTCGCGGGACGCCTCGAACGTTTTCGACGCCGCTTCGCCGGATTCGGCGGGCCGGTTCCGGCGTATCTCGCCGCCCTGCAAGGTGATGAGCAACTCCACGTTGGACCGCTCGAATGGGTCGAGCTCGACGAGTGGTATCGCGGCCGGGTGGTCCTGATCGGGGACGCCGCGCATGCCGGCCCGCCGAACATGGGCGAGGGCGGCTGTATGGCCATGGAGGACGCCCTGGTGTTGGCGGAGGTCCTCCGCGCGACCGACAGCGTCGAGAGCGCGCTTGAGCCGTACGTCCGCAGGCGCCGGCCCCGCGCCGATTGGGTCCAGGAGCAGAGTCGCGCGGCAGCGCAGGCCTGGGTCCTGCCGCCCGCCGTTCGTAACGCCGCGTTGCGCGAGCGAGGCGACCAGATGTTTCGCGACCGCTATCGACCGCTCATTCCGGCGCCGTAGGCTGTTGTTAGGCATTGGCCTGCCGCATCCTCGGCATCACCCCTCGGCCGGCATCGACTTGCGCAACCACGGGCAGCTCGATGCCGACGGATACTCGATGCGGATGGTATCGATCTGGAGCTCGCCCTCGGGGAGGTAGCGCCGATCGATCGCATAGTCGTGGACCGGCCGTCGCCGATGGATGTCGTCGGTTGGCTCGAGCGGCACAACGGTCAACGGATACCAGACCAGGATGATGTCGTTATCGACGTCCTTCAGCGCCTCCACAATGTCGCCATAGCCATATCGCGCTTTCATATCGTGCCGCGCGCGGATGCAGATCCATTGGCCTGGATCCGGAGCGAGCACGACGGACTGCTGGCTCCAATCCGGCGTCACAAGAAACGACTGGCCGGTGAGGATAAAGTTGGCCAGGATGTCGCCCGCGCCGGCCTGGACCAGCAAGACGACCTCGGCTCCGCGCTGGCGCACGTCCCCACGCATGCGCACGGTGAGCTTGGCATTGGTCAGGTCGCGGCTGTAGCCATCGTCGAAGAAGCGGTTCGGCCCGGCGAAGGCGGGACCGGGCGAGGCGGTGTAGAGGAAGGCAATCAGGGAGAGGTAGCCCCCGCCGGGCGGCGCGTGGTGCGAGTCCACGCCCCAGGGGCTGCGTGATGTCAGCACGCCGTTGTGAAGCTCCAGCAAGACGTTGTCGCCGTGCTGCTTCCAGCCGCACCAGCCCCCCGGCCCATCGTCGAAGGTCTCCTCGTAGACCGTCCGGCGTCCACCAGCCATTTCGTCGCTCCTCACAGAGATCTCCACACCCTTCCGGTAGCACAGAATCAGCGCCATGCTGTCGCGGTTGCTCATCTGTTTGCTCGACTATATACTGTGTACCGTATAAGCGGCGAAGGCTCCGCTCGCGAGGCTGCATAGGGAGAGGGCTTGATGAACCACGCATTGACCCGTCGACACCTGTTGCGATCTAGCATCGCCTCGTCCGCCGGACTAGCCGGCGCGGCGTTGCTCGCCGCCTGCGGCGGATCAGGAGCCCCGGCGGCGTCGACGTCTTCCGTTGCCGGCTCGGCGACGCTGTCGTCCTCCAGCGCGGCGCCGGCGGCGAGTTCCGCCGCCACCAGCGTGGCTAGCTCCAGCCAGACGACGTCACAGGCCGCGACGTCGAGCGCGCCACAGCCAACGGCGACCTCCGCCCCCAAGGCCCAGGCGGCGGCTCCCGCCGCCAACCCGCAGGCTGTCACCTACACAACACCGGATGTCGACCCGTTGCTGGCCCACGAGAAGCAGGCCATCGATGAGTTCATGCAGAAACATCCCACCATCAAGGTCGACGTGCAGACGTTCCCGGATGCCCCGGATTTCTATGAGAAGCTGAAAGTACTATTCGCTGCCGGAGTCATGCCCGACGTGCTCAACCAGGAAACCAAATATCTACCTGGCCACGTCTACCAGAAGATGATCATGGAGCTCACGGCCATGATGAACACCGCGGGCATCAAACAGGACGACTTCTGGCCGCTGCAATGGAAGAAGCACGAGCTCAACGGCAAGATGTGGGGCATCCCTATCGAGTCCGAGGAGGTCGTCGTCTTCTACAACAAGGATCTCTTCCAGAAATACGGCGTGACGCCGCCGCCCACCAAGTGGGATGATCCGAGCTGGACGTGGGACGCGCTGCTCGAAGCGGCCACGAAGCTCACACAGGGCGCCGACGCGGCCAAGACCTGGGGATTCAACGCCTCAACCTGGTGGGTCTACGACTACCCGATGATCTGGGGCTACGGCGGCACGGTACTGAACGCCGACCACAGCAAGTCGACACTCTCCACTCCAGCCACGCTGGACGCCCTCCAATTCCGCGCCGATCTGCTGAACCGGTACCGGGTTCACCCGCTCGCCGCCGATCTCAAGGAGGGACTCGTCAAGATGTTCGGCGCCGGCCGGATCGCCATGAACATGACCTGGTGCGAATGGGCCTACTACATCAAAGACGTGCCGAACTTGAACTTCGAGATGGCGCCCACCCCCAGGGGGAAGGCCGGCGCCTTCACCCGCGCCCCGTCCGACTGCATCACCATCAACAGCCAGACCAAGCATCGCGACGACGCCTTCACCGTCGCGCAGTACCTGACGTCACTGGACGGTATCAAGACCATGGTGGCCAGCGTTGGCCTGGTGCCGGCCCTCAAGGCCGCTCTCCCCAACTACGTCCACCCGCAGGACCCCAAGGTTGCCAACCTCAACTGGCAGGTGGCGGTCGACGCCGAAGCACAGGGGCACGTCCAGGCCCAGGACGTGACGATCAAGTGGACGGAGATGGACACGCTGCTCAGGAAAGAGCACGACGTGCTGCTCGCCAACAAAGAGACGGCGCAGGACTTCGCCGCCAAAGTAGAGCCGCAGATCAACGCGCTGCTGGACTCGATCCCCGCCGACCAGCGGGGATTTATCGGCGACTAAGCGGCGCCACCCGGAAGGCGTGGTCTACCTGCCGGAAAGCGAGCATGGCTGTCGCGGTCCGGAGCGAATGGCCAGAATTCGCCCCACTTCATCACGTCCGTTCGGTTCGCGCCTGCCCGGCAGCTCCCAGCTTCTCGCTGCCGCCAAACAGGTCGGTGAGGTGCTCCAAGCTGGCCCGGAAGTGCTCCGGGCTGATCGTGTCCACACCCCGAATGTCGAGCTCAGTAATCAGGCGTGCCACGCTCACGCCAGCCCGGGCGGCAGCCTCTCCCAGATTCAACTCCCCGGCCGAGTAATCGGCGATGGCGTACTCCAGGCGGACATGATCCAAGGCGTCGAGCACCCACTTGCGCAGTAGCGTGCCTTCCGCCAGGTGCTCGCGGGCGCTCGCCTCGGCAATCAGGTCGCTCTCCTCACGACGCAGCCGGACAGACTTGGTGACCGATCTTGCGTTTGCAGTCACGGGCTTTTCTCCTCTTGCATCACACGTGTCAGGATACGGTGCCCGGTCCGGTCGCGATGATGCCGGCGGCACGGTTTGCGCCGCCGAGGACACTCGCGTCCGGAGGTATCCGTTATTCGGATCGTCCCCTATTCGATGGGCTGCCATGTAGTGCTTGCCTTTTCGGGGAGTGGTTTGGCCGCCTCTGCTATCTCGCACCAGATGGCGTCGCCTCTACGCTAGTTAGGCGTAGATCGCGTCTTCCTCCGAGTCCCAATCACGCATGAAGACGGCCGAGGAAAGCCGCGTCCACTCCGCGTCGTGCTCCTCCTCAGCAAGAGCGCTGCGGATCGCCCACTCGACGTAGGTGGTGATAGTCTGATCGTGCGCAGCAGCTGCAATCTCCAGCCGCCTGCGCAACTCAGGGTCGACATCCAGCGTAAGTCGTGCTCGTTGTTCCGACACCACAAGCTGCGTCCGACCGTCGGAAATGTGGAAAACTCACATTGCCAGTTTACGACGCGCCCGCGTGCCCGCGGCATGCGCCCCCCGCCGCTTGGTCTCCTCCACATTTGCATGTCGTTCAACTCGACGCACTTGCGTAGCGGCGCAGGCCACGCCGGAACAACATCGTAGCAGCCACCAGCGCGGCTCCGGCCAGAGCGACTGCGCCTGCCAGGCTCGTGACGTGGAGTGTACCGGTCAACGCCTGCGCCGGGACGGTGGTGATCACCGCGATTGGTATGATCGAGGTCAGCACCAGCCGCGTCCACGGCGGATAGAGCTGCGCCGGGAACCGGGCCAGCTCGAAGACGATGTCGAACAGCCAGGTGAAGAACAGGCCAGGCAGCCAAAAGACGAGCGTCGCGCAGGCGAGCGCGAGCGCGTAGAGCAACGCTGCCCCGGCCATCAGTGCGACCAGGAATGTCGCGAGGCGGGCCGCGTCAAGCGCCCGGCCGAGCTGCCCAGTAGCAACGACCAGCACGGCGGCGCCGAGAGCCGCGTCCAGCAGGGCCAGCGGATGCCAGCGCTCCGCGCTGGACAGGAACTGGACGTTGACGGGCCGCAGTAGGGTGAAGTCGAAGCGCCCGGTGTACACGTCGCCACGCACGCCGGCCAACCCGTCCAGGCTCGGCCCGATCGCCAGTCCGTAGAGTGCCCGAAGCAGCAAGTACGTTCCCAGCAAGGCCAGCGTTGCCGGGAAGTCCCAGCCGCGAAGCGTCCGCACCTGCCCGAAGAGCACCGCCAGCCCGATGATGCCGGCGCCCAGGTTCAGTATCGACTGAAGCAGGCCGAACGCGAAGTCGGCACGGTCGGCGAGCTGTTGCTGCGCCGCCGCGCGGAAGAGCGCGGCGACCAACCGTACGTATCGCACGCCTTATCCTCCCCACGCCGTGTAGCGGCGCACGCCCAGGCGCCACAGCAGGCGCGCCAGCGCGAGACAGACGATCAGCCAGCCGAGCTGCCAGGCGAGGCCGCGCGCAATCCCCGTCGCGTCCAGGTGGCCGGACAGAACCTCCACGGGGAAGCCCAGCATATAGCGGAAGGGCAGCAAGATGGCCACCGCGCGCAGCGGTTTTGGCAGGAGCGCCACCGGCGCGACCTGGCCGGCCAGGAGGAAGAGCAGCGCGGCATGCAGACTGAACAGGCCGCCGGCCCGGCTGGTCCAGAAGGCCAGCGACGCCAGCGCGTAGCTCCAGCAGAAGCGCAGCGCCCAGGCCAGCGTCAAGGCAGGGAAGAAGAGGATGACGTCCGATGGCGTCGGGTGCAGCTCAGGGCGCAGCAGGAGCGCCAGCACGGCTCCGACCGGGAAGGCGAAGAGTAACGTCACGGTGACGGCTGCCACGTCCTGGGCAAGCACATCCAGCACCGGCGCCATCGGTCGGAGGAGCAACCGGTTGAGGTCACCCGAGGCGATCGCATCACCGACCGTCCACTCGTGCTGGACGTTGGTGACCTGGGCGATGACGATCAGCAACAGATAATAGGCGACGAATTCACCGCGACTGAACCCGCCGACCGTGCCGCTACCTGCCGCCGTTACCCAGACGAACAGGAAAGCCAGGGGCGCGACCATCCAGCTCAGGGCCTCGATGAAGAAGAGGCCGCGTGTTTGCAGCCGCATCGTCCAGGTCGTCCCGATCAGCGCCCAACCCGCTCGCAGATTCATCTCGGGCCTCCGCGATAGAGCTGATCGACGATCGTCTCGATCGGCGGGTCCTCCACCGTCAGATCCTCGACGGGGAGGGTCTGTAACAAGTGAGCGGCAATCGCGGGCGCCGCGGCGCGCTCGGCGCGAACTCGCAGGTGTCCGTGCGACGAGGCGACAACGGATGCGCCCGGCGGGAGCACAGCGTCGTCGCCGGTCGCGGGATCGTCACCGTACAACATGAGGTCGATAAACTTGAAAGGAGCGAGTCGCCGTGCCAGCGTCCGCAGGTCCCCGTCATAGCGAAGACGCCCGTCGTGGATGAACAGGACCCGTGAGCACAGCGCCATGATGTCGGCCAGGGTGTGGCTGGTGAGGAGGATGGTGGCGCTGGCGCGTCGATTGTAGTCGGCGATGAATACGCGTAGTCGCGCCTGCATGGTGACGTCTAGCCCGAGCGTCGGCTCGTCGAGGAACAGCACACTCGGGCGGTAGAGCAGAGCGCAAACCAGCTCACACTTCATGCGCTCACCCAGCGAGAGCGTTCTCACGGGTTTGGTCACGAGCGCGGTCAGGTCCAGCAGGGTGATCAGCTCATCCAGCGTCGTTCGTAACTGGGCGGGCGGCACGCCGTAGATCTCGCCGAGCACGCGGAAGGTATCCAGTGGTGGGATCGCCCAGAGCATTTGACTCTTGTTGCCCAGGACCATGCTGATGCGCCGAAGGAAGGCCGGCTCGCGACGCCAAGGAACGAAGCCGGCGACGCTGGCGCACCCCGAAGTTGGATGCAGCAGCCCGGCCAGCAGCTTGAGCGTGGTCGTCTTGCCGGCGCCATTCGGGCCGAGGAAGCCGACGATCTCGCCAGCCTCGATAGAGAAGGTGACGTCCTGCACCGCCTCGACCTGGCGGTAGGTCCGTTGCACCAGGCTGCCGAGCGTGGCCTTCAGCCCGGCGCCGCGCTCAGGCACGCGGTAGCTCTTCGTTAGCCCGTGTACGCTGATTTCCGGTCGATTCATGAGGCATTCCTTTCCAGAAGCAAGCAATCGTAGGAGCGAGGAAGAGTGGTCACGATGGGCTCGGCTGGCCGCACCGCGCGCCGGGCGGGACGAGCGAACGCCGTTGACGACGCTAGGGAGAATGCCCAAACCGGTGAGCCGACGCCGCGAGGGCGACAGAAAGCGATCTCGCGGGGACCGGGCAGCAACAAGCGCCCGGCGCAATCGCCAGGGCTCAGCCAGTCAGACGGAGCCCTCGATCAATTATTGCGAGGCGCCGGCCCCTGGCGCGAGAACGCCACGGGCCTAGCGAGGCAGTTGATGCAAACGCATGCGGGCAATGGTAGCATGTCTGTCCGCTGCACCACCTGCTCACATGCCTGTCGGGAGCGCGGCGATAGCTGGATCTGCGACCAGGCGGTTGCTCAAGTTGATGACATCGGGATCGCTTTTGCTACCGCTATCACTCGGCTGGCGGCGAGCCGCTGAGCGACCGATGGTACCATCCGTCAACCACTGTTAGCCACCGGAGTAGAGAGGATGCACGCCGTGGTCACGCCCGCTGCGCCGACGAGGCGCTACACGATCCACGATCTGGACCAGTTCCCTGACGATGGCAAGCTGCGCGAACTGGTGGACGGGCAGATTGTGGAGTGGGACGTGACAACGCTTCGACACGGGTTCCTGGAAGCGGCGCTGGTGGAGTACCTCCGACGCTTTGTACGGGAGCGCCGCCTCGGGAACGTGGTCTGCGGCGAAGGCATGGTGCGGATTCAAGGAAGTGAGTACCACGCGCGGGGCGCGGACCTGGCCTTCTACCGTCGTGGCCGCTTCCCGAAGGACATCGACGCCGCGGCGACCATAACGGCTCCGGACTTCGTGGTCGAAGTCATTTCGCCATCAGATCGGGTCAGCATGGTAGATGCGAAGGTGGCCGACTGGCTGCGAGCGGGAGTCCAGTTGCTGTGGTACGTCAACCCGGAAACGGGCGCCACCACGGTCTATACCCAAGACAGCATCCGGCGTGTCGCCGCCAAGGACCTCCTCGATGGAAGCGACGTGCTGCCGGGGCTGCAGCTCCGGCTGCAGGATCTGCTGGACGAGCTGGAGTCTGAGGACGAATGATCCCACGCCCATGGAATCGGCCGGCCACGAAAGCTCAGGACAGGCATCATCGTCGCTAGCAATGAAGATCCGGGGATTCCTTCTAGCGCCCTGGTCGCACCGCGATCGCCGTGACCTCGACCAGCAATTCGGGTAGCGCGAGCCTCGATACCTCGACGGCCGTGCTCGTCGCCAGGACATCCCCCATGACCTCCCGCTTGGCCGCCGCGAACGCCGGGAGGTTGCGCATATCGGTCAAATGGACCGTCATGGCGGTGATGTGCGCCAGGTCCGTGCCGGCCGCTTCGAGGGCGGTGCGGACATTCTCCAGTGCCAGCCGCGCCTGGGGGCCGAACTCGGGCGAGACCACCTGTGCTCGCTCATCCAGCCCCACCTGACCCGCCACGAAAACAAGGTTGCCCGCGGTCACGCACTGCGCGTAGCCACGGGGCCGTGAGTCGAAGAGACCCGGCGCCTCAACGATTTGCTTCTCCTCGTTCATCGCATGTCCTCCTGTGCCCGGCACTCTCTTCCACACTGACAGGTCACCCGGATCTCCTTCAGCACCAGTGTCATCTGGTCTGTCTCCCCGACCCTGAAGCGCCAGCGCTCCCGAGGATAGTAGCCCACGTGCTCACATCCTCGGGAGCGGCTCTCGCTAGCGACCCAGATGCTTGTCCAGGAACGCTGCGATCGCTGGGTACACGGCAAGCCGGTTGGTCAAGCGCGTAATCCCATGTCCCTCGTCCTCGGATCGGAAGTATTCCACCGGCACACCGCGAGTGTGGAGTGCGCCGACGATCTGTTCGGTCTCTTCGATCGGCACGCGGGGATCGTTGGCGCCGTGGAAGACGTAGAGCGGCGCGCGAATGCGGTCGACGCGATGGATCGGCGAGATGCGCTCCAGCAGCGCGCGATCCCGCTCCGGGCTGCCGTACTCGGCGGCACGATGCGCCCGCCGCCAGGGCGCCGTGTGCTCGAAGAAGGTGAGGAAGTTGGCAACCCCGTACAGATCGACACCTGCCGCCCACCGCGCCGGGTACTCGGTCAGGCAGGAGAGCACCATAAAGCCACCGTAGCTGCCGCCCATGCAGGCGATGCGCCGCCCATCGGCCCAGCCGGTTCTGGCCAGCCACTCGGCGGCTGCGTCGGCGTCGGCAACGCTGTCCAGTCGCTTCTCCACGTCGTCCAGGTGGCTGTAGGCCTTGCCGTAACCGGTCGAGCTGGCCCTCCGGGCCGCCGTGGATCACGACGACTGCGGCGTGCTGCCCATCCGGGCGCGCCCCCGCTGGTGCGTACAAGAATGCCGGGATCTGCCGGCCGTCGAAGGTCGGGTAGTGGACGGTCTCGGGCTCGACTAGCCGCCCTTCGGCAATGCCCGCCTGCGTGGCAAAGGTGAGCTGGAGCGCGGAGCCCCGCGCGGAATCGACTAACCAGATATTCTGCGTAGAGCTCGGGCTGACTAGACTGAAGGCGAGCAGCCGGCCATCCGGAGACCAGACCAGCTCGTCGCGCCAGGCGGAGACGGAGCCGCGACAGATCACGCCGCGCGGCAGCGAGGGCACAGGAAGGCGCTTGCCAGAGGGGAGATCGAGCAGCACTAGTTGCGAATATCCCCCGATGTTCAGCACATAGGCCAGCCGCCGGCCATCGGGAGAGAGGGCATGGTTAGTGACATCGGCGCCGCCTTCGTCCAGGTGGCGCCAGCTCAGCGTCTGGACGTCGAGCGCACAGAGCCGCACGAAGTCGTCGTCAAGGTCGGTCGAGACGTAGAGCGTCCGCCCGTCCGGCGACCACTCTGGCCCACCGAAGCGCGCCGGGCCCTGGTGCGGTGTGAGCAGCCGCGTTTCTCCGGAGGCGACATCGACGAGCCGCACATCCTCGTCGAACGACCCGTGAGATTCGATGGACAGCAGGCTATTCCCGTCGGGTGAGATCGGGCCGGCGTGGCGCAGACCTTCCGCCTGCAGCACGGTTCGCGCCTCGCCGGTGGTTACGTCCTGCAGCAAGAGGTCCAGATCGCGCGGGTGGCGCTCGTTTGCTGCGTAGGCGATGAAGCGACCATCGGGCGACCAGCCCCCAAACGGGTGCATCGCCTCCGTCGCGCGGGTGAGCGGCTTGCTACTCCCGTCCGGCGACACGAGCACTAGCCGGTGGCGCTCATCGCCGCCGGTATCCCAGGCAAAGAGCAGGTGTTCGCCGTTCGGCTGGTAGCTGATCAGGCCCACCCGATCGTCGGTGAAGGTCAGGCGCTCGGGCCAGCCGCCGTCAATGGGGACGGACCAGCCCTGTGCGATGCCGATCAGGTCGGAGACGAAGGCGACACGCCGGCCATCCGGCGAGAACGCCGGTCCATAGGCGCTACGAACGTGCAGGAAGCGGGCGTAGTCGATCTGGTCGGACACGTGGGCGGTATCCACAGGCGGCTCTCCCTTCTACTATTGATCGCTATTGTGGCATGGCTCGAGTGTGCGTTCCCTAGTCCGGTGTGGCCCAGCCTGTTGATCCGGAATGGCACACCTGCCGTCCAGTTGCCACCTGCCCTGCGGAGCAAACGGGCTCAGCGGGAGGGGCGGCATGCGCAGGAGGAGAGCGACGGTGGAGTTGTTCGAGGAGATCCGACGCGAGTCCTGCCTGGAAACCGCAGCCGACCAAACGAGCGGTGGCGTCCCTGCAGGTTCGCGTCTCAAATGCCCGAGTACCGGAAGTAATCGGTCTGAGCGCGGTATGTGGCGTCTGCTTCCCCGACGCTCCCCCCTACCCAGGCTCGTTCCTAGGCGGTCTGGATACGAGCGTCGAATCCGAGGATCCGAGATCAAGCCGGCGAAGTGCCGGGACCGTGGCGACTCCTACCGTGATCGCCGCACCCGCGAGTCCAAACGCTGCCGCCGCACTTGCTAGACCGAGCCGCGTCACCGTGGCCCCCGCGAGCAGAGAGCCGATCGCCGGTGTCGATCCGGTGATCGCACTAAAGCTACTGAACACCCGTCCCCGTAGCTGGAACGGGGTCCTTTCTTGCCTGATGGTCACCCCTAACGGGTTCAGAGCGCCAACTACTATGCCCACAACGAGCAATATCATCGTGAATACCAGCAGGCTTACTCCCGCCCATATCATCCAGTATTGGGCAGGCAGCAACGCCATCGCCCCCACCAAGACCCATCGTCGCGGCAGTCGGCGCCCGACCAGTGCAAACAGCACCGCGCCAAGCAGCGAGCCAGCACCAATGGCGCCCACCATCACACCGAAGCCTAGTGCGCTGCCAAACGTTGTCCTCGCGTACAACGGCCACAACACCATCGCGCTCCCTCCCCCAAGAACATTCACAAGGGCTACTGACAAGGCAAGGGCCAGGAGCGTGGAATCGGCGCGGAGAAACCTCCAGCCGGCTACCAGCTCCTGAAGGTACTCACGCTGCGGAGTGGGGCGACCCGGTCGGGGCAGGACAGAGATGCGGAGACAAGCCACGGATAAGGCACACAAGACGAACGAGAGCGCGTCGACCCAGAACACATGTTGCGCCCCTATCGATGCGACCAGCCCGCCGCCAATCGGCGCCCCCGTCAGGAGCGCGACCTGCTGCGCGGCTTCATAGGCGCCGTTGACTCGCTCCAGCGACGCTCCACCTGAACGCGCCAACTCGGGGAGCATCGACCGACGGGCGCTCATGACGGCAATCTCGGGCCCCGCGGTAAGCATGAGCGCCGCGACGATGGGCCCGAGCGAGAACCCGAGCCAGTGTTAGAGCAATGGCACCGCGGCCGTACCAAGCGCGCTCAGGAGGTCGCCAAGGACGCTCGCCCGTCGGTGACCCAGCCGATCGACGAGGGGTCCCGCCAGGAGCCCAACCATAAACCGCGAGACGAACATCGCAGCGCCTACCGTCCCCGCCAGAGCGGGGCGTCCAGTCGCCTGGAGCACAAACCATGGCACTGCCACGAGCGTCATCTGGCTTCCCGCAAGCGAGACGGTGTTGGCGACCGTCAACAGACGGAGTGGGGTGCTTGGAGATCGTCCTTCCGTCGCCATCGCGCTCGCTTTCAGGTTTGGCGGACAGTTGTACGGGCTTATTCGCGCGCTGTTCGTCAAGAGGTGGCGCAGTCAGAGCGGGCCCGCGCCCCAGCGAGCGCGCCGCCCTCTTACATCCGGCGATCGCAGTCGACGCCAGCGTATCGTCCGAAGGATGTCGCCTCAAACGCCCCTAGCCGGCTTGAGCCGGCTTTGTGATTTTAGCCTGCTCGTTTACGGGCAGGCGTCCCGCCGCACGCCGCGTACCTTTCACTCGCCGGGTGGCAAATTACCGGTGCATCCATACCCCCTACCCGCCGAAGAACGGCGTCAGCCATTCCCGGAGAATCTCCAGCCCGAAGCCGGGTGCGTCGCTCGGGATGAGCCAGCCGTCTTTGGGCACAGCCTGGCCGGGGAGCCGCCAGGCCTCCTCCAGCGGCACGCCCGGCGGTGTGCCGACGAAGCATTCGCACCAGGGCACGGATGGCGTGGCATAGCTGAGATGCTGGCCGAAAACGCTGTTGCCTCCGCCGTGCAAGATCACGCTAACGCCGGCCGCGTCAGCGGCCGCGGCGACGTGCTGACAGGTGGTGAGCCCGCCACACCACTGGATATCGGGCTGGAGAATGTCGGCAACGCGATGGCTAATTGCCCAGCCGAAGGGGACGTGGGTATACCAGTGCTCGCCGGTCGCCAGCGTCTGCCAGGGAAGCCGCTCGCGCAGGGCGACGTGGGCGTCGAGGTCCTCGGGGATCAGGCACTCCTCGATCCACTTGAGGCGATATGGCCGGAGTGTCTCGGCCAGGCGCACGGCGTACTCGACGTCGAAGGCCATCCAGCAGTCGAGCATCAGCTCGCAGGCATCACCAATCTGCTCTCGCGCTTGGGCGACGAACTCCTCGTTTTTCCGCAGGCCATCGAGGCCATCGGCGGGGCCATGCGGGCAGGCCAGCTTGAACGCGCGGAAGCCGAGCTCCTGATACCAGTCCACATCATTGCCGGTGCAGTAGCAGAAGAGGCGATCCTTTTGGGGGCCGCCGAGCAGGCTGTAGACGGGCTTGCCGAGCAGCTTGCCGCGCAGATCCCACAGCCCCAGGTCCACGGCGCTGATAGCGTAGGAGGCCAGCCCAACCGAGCCGTACGGCTTGGTCAGGCGGAACAGCATATCGGCGAGCTTCTCCCCGGCGAAGCAGTCCTCACCGACCAGTTGCGGCGCCAGGTGGTCCTCGATGATCGCGGCGGACACGCGGCCGTTGGTAGTCTGGCCGATGCCCCAGGTCCCATCCTCGGCGGTCACCATGCACCAGACGCCCTCCCATTTGGGCAGCCAAAGGCCGCGATGGCGCTTCACCTTCGGGTAGCGCGACATCGGGTTGGCCACTTCGGCGTCCTGGGCCCAGGACGGGCGTCGGGGAGCGGTTCTGGCCTCGTGCGGCGGAACGGTGAGCCGCATGGCGCGGATGGAGGCGATCTTCACGGAAGCTCCTCTCGGCGTGGCAACGTTGCCTGGAGATGATAGCCCACGGCGGGTGGATTCAGCGTAGTGATCGCGGCGAGCGAAACCGTCCCCTCACCGCTATCGCGCTACGTTGGTCTGCTATTGTGGGCGGCGGCATTCCTGGAAGCGGCCAGCTCGCGGGCCAGCGACAGCGACGTGCCGACCAGCGTCGACTCCAGCTCGGGCGTGAACGGTCCGCACCGCAGGTACTCCGCCCAGGACGTCACCTCGTAGCCGCCTTCGGTCATGAGGCTGGCCGCTGGGAGGTAGGCGACGTAGTCGTTGGCGTAGCCCATGGTGAGCGTGAGGTCGCCTCGTTCGGGTCGAGCAAGTCCCAGCTCTACCAGGCCGCGCTCGACAGAGAGGCCAATCTCCAATGTCGTCTCGCCGGGCAGGGCAACGAGCCAGTGACGACCGAGGCGTAATACTTGTACGTCGGTTATCACAGCGGTCGGGAGGCTTCCGTCCCGCTCCAACTGGGTTAGCAGCGCCTGCGCCCAGTAGCGGCGCGGACCGTCGAGCTCCGCCTGCAGCTCGGTGTTGGAGGGCACATGAGCGTAGGACAGGCTTACCGCTCGACGCGCAATCGCGATGTCGTCGACCGGCTCGCTCGTTATCTGCTCGCCCACCCGCACGACGTCGCTGCCCAGGAGGCGTCCCAGGACGGCTAGCTCGTAGGGATTGGCTTCGCGAAAGCGACCGTCCGGCGCCAGCAGGTGCGGACGCACATTGCCGAAGCAGCCGGGCAAGAAGTGAGCAATGGGCTCTGTCCGGCTCGAGTCGTCGCGCTCGGCGCTGCCGAAGGCGCGATCGACGAAGCCGCGAGCGACACCGGGATAGTCGCCGCTGTAAAGGTAGTTGGCTGCGCCCAATACGGTGGGATGGCAGACATAGGAGAAGAGCAGCGCCAGCGGGTTGCTCTGCGGCAGTGTCCGCCCACCGAGCGTTCCGGTTGCCGCTGGCGAATCGGAGTGGTCAATACGCAGGACGCGCACCCGTTTGTCCACAATGCCGTGCGGATTAGCGCGCATCACCATACCCTCGGGCGTGCGGAGACGCCGGTTGACGTTGAAGTCACAGCGCCCTTCCCCGGCGCCGAGCGTGACCGGCTGCAGCCGGCGACTGGCAGTCGCGATCACCTCGGCCAGCGCCTCTTCCAGCCCGCGCAGGTAGTCGCCGTCCAGCGGGCGGTTGAGATACGGCGTCGCCGCCGGCGCCGAATGCGTGTGGGAGTAGGCCACCATGATGTGGTCGCCCGCGATGCCGCAGGCCGCTTCGGCAGCGATGCGGATACGCTGTACCGAAGCGAGCAATAGTCCACAGAGGTCCACGCTGACGAGGGCGGCGCTGGTTCGCCCGTCATCGAACACGATGGCTCGGGCCTCCAAGGGGTCGAGCGTCCCGATCGCCGGGTGGCTCCGGTTGCCGTAGCCCTCCAGGTCGAGCGGACGGTCTGGGGTGATGTCTATGGCGGCAGAACCTGCTTGCATGTTATTTCCTCGCTTGGCACGGTGGCGAGCCAGTGTCCTGGTCAATCCGTCCGGAGTCCACCTGCCCATGAATGGGCAGGCTAACAATACGAAGCCCGCTAAAGCAGGCTGGATTCCTGCAAGGTGTCAATTAAGTATCGCACGACGTACATGCAAACGCCCTGTGCGGCCATCAGAAGCGCTAGCAATCTGCATTAAGGCCGCCCAGCCGGCTTGAGCCGGCTTTGTAATCTTAGCCTGCCCATTCATGGGCAGGCGACCACGCCGCTGCGGCTAGCGCGCCAACTACTGGCGTCAACAAGGTGACTACTTGCCGGAAGCGCGACTCACCCATGACTGAAGAAGTGCCAGCCGCCGAGATGCGACGGGTTGCCCGGATCGTCCGCCAATAGCTCCTGGTACTGGTCCGCCGGCTTGCGGTAGGCCTCGGCGTACTGCTCGATGATGTCGCGGCGGTAATGCTTGAACCAGGGGATGCTGTAGGTGAGCGCGCCGACGCGCTCGCTCACGGGCAGGCTGCCTTTGGGCTGGCGCACGTCGCGGCTAGTGTTGGCGATGCGAGTCGGCTTGCCGTGGCCGTACACGTCGGCGGTGTTGAACAGCGGGTGCAGGTGCAGGGCGGCGTTCATGCCCGGACTGCACGGAGCGCCCTCGGCGCGGACGGCCTGGGCGTAGCGCGTGACGGAGAGCCCGCCCAACTCTTCGGGACGATACAACCCGTGCGCGGCGTACCAACCGCCCATGGTGCTGCCGGAGTCCTTCGCCGGACGGTGCGCTCGGATTCCCGGCACGCCGTCCAGCAGATCCCAGAAGTAGTTCATCGCTTGCTGGATCTCGGCGACGCGAGCGTCATACTGCCGGAGCTGGACGCGGCCCACGGCGGAGCTCATCTGGTGCATGCGGTATTTGTAGCCGCCCAGCGGCAGGCCGGCAAACTCGCCCAGGGAGTCCGTCTGCAGACTCTGGTCGTAACGCTCGTAGTGGCCGAAGGCCAATGCTCGCTCGTAGATCTCACGGTCGTCGGTGGTGAGCATACCGGCTTCGCCAATAGCGAGGGACTTACCCGACATCAGGGAGGCGGCTCCGACGTCACCGATACTGCCCACCTTGCGGCCCTGGTAGAGGCCACCCTGGGCGTGGGAGACGTCCTCGATCACTTTGATGCCGTGGCGGCGAGCGATTGCCATGATGGGGTCCATATCGGCCGGGTGGCCCATGTAGTGGACGGCCACGATCGCCTTGGTGCGATCGGTGACGCGGTGCTCAATGTCCTTCGGATCGATGCACAAGGTCTCAGGATCGACCTCCGCGAAGATCACCGTGGCGCCCAGGCTGAAGGCCGGCAGGACCGACGCCCAGTATGTGACACTGGGACCGATGATCTCGTCGCCCACGCCGACCTTGCAGCCAAACATCGCGGTCTGCAAGGCCGCCGTTCCGGTACTTAGCCCGAGCGCGAACGCCGTGCCTTGCCAGGCGGCGTACTCCTGCTCGAACTGTTTGGTGACGTCGGTGCCGGACATGCCGCCCCGGCGCAGCACCTCCAGGACGGCGTCCTCATGTTCCTTGGTGATAATCGGCCACTGGAACATGTCGCCGGGGTCGATCTGCCTCGCCTTGGGGCCACCTAATGCGGCCAGTCGCGTCGCTGTGAGCATTGTGTCTCTTCCTTTCCCGTTGCGCTGCCCACCTATGCGGGTAGCCAATCTAGCCGCTCCCGACCAAGCGGTCATACATCAGATTCTGGCAGCCTCTCCGCTGTCATCCTGAGCGCAGCGAAGGACCCCTGGCCGGTCAGACCAGCCGTAAGTCGGTCCTGCGCAATGCGTCGGCACTGCCAGGGGTCCTTCGCTGCGCTCAGGATGACAGCGGAAAGCTCGGTGAAGCTTTTCCTGAGCCTCCTGCGCGGCCGGCCGGAGGGTGGCAGCGCAACCTGCCAACGCGTTGCCGTTACCAGTTCCATTCGTGCCATTCAGCCCACCGCCAACCGCGCAGCGAGACGCGCCGCCGAGTCGGCCAGTGCCTGCTCGGTCGCGGCAGCAAAGCCGGCGGGCCGCTCGCTCATCTTCCAGGCTACTACTTCGTAGCCGCCTTCGGGGATCGCCGCGGCGGTCGGGACGTAGCCAACGGTGCCGTGACAATAGCCTTGGACGAGCACGCGGCGCTCCGGCACCCCAGTCGCGGCGGCTACCTGTCGCCGGACCAGCCAGCCGGTCTCCAGGAAGATCTCGCCCGGCAGGCCAACCAGGTAGATGCCGCCCAAGCGGAGCACTTGCACTTCGCCGGGCCAGCTTGGCCTGCCGGCCTCGTTTTGCTCCAGCGGCAGCTCGACGCGCTCGAGGGCGGCGCCGAGCGGACCGGCCAGGTCGTCCATGTTGTCCGACGATGTCGGATCTCGCACCCGTTCGCTGGCCTGGATGACCGTGCTGCCCAACTGGCGGCCCAACGCCTCCAGCTCCGACCATGTGGCGCTGCGAAAGCCGCCTTGCGGCGTCGTCAGGTTAGGGCGAATGTTGGCGAAGCAGCCGGGCAGATACAGGACCAGCGTTCCCCGATCGTCGGTTGCACCGGCATAGGCGCGCTCGACGAAGCGGCGGGCCGCGCCCGGGTAGTCCGCGGTGAACCGGTAGTTCTGCGCTCCCATGGACGTGGGGTGGCAGGTATAGCGGAACAGCAGCGCCAACGGGGTACTGCCGGCGGCGAGTTGCCCGTCGAGCTTAGGATCGATGCGCAACACGGAAACGGTCCGATCCACCACGCCTTCCAGGTTGGGGCGCATGACCATCTGGCCGTCAGGTTGGCGCAGGCGGCGATTGACGTTGAATTGCGCCTCCCCTTGGCCAAGGCCGAGCGCAACCGGCTGCAAGTGCAGGCTGGCGGAGTAAACCACGCCGGCGATCTGCTGTTCCAGCGCGGCGATGTAGGCGTCGTTGGCGGGCAAGGCGGATCGTGGATACAAGGCTGGGCCGCCGTGCGTGTGCGAGCAGCAGAGCAGCACTCGCTTGCCAAGTGCCATGCCCTGCTGGTCGATGAGCGCGCGGATGCGTTGCACCTGCTCGTCGCGGTAGGAGATCAGGTCCGCGGCAACAATGGCGACTCGACGGGCCGGATCGCCGGAGCCGTCGTCCAGCAAGAGGGCTGTGGCCACCAGATCGTCGTGGATACCTTCCGCCGGACGCGTCCTGGCGCCGAAACCGCCTTGCCAGGTGCTCTGGACTGGCGGCGTGATGACCGTGCGGGCGATGCCGGCCTGCAAGGACGGTACCATCGCTACACCTCCGTGTTCGGCTGTAGGGGCCACCGAACGGCATCGGCGTCCGCCGCCATGGCAACGCGCCGCGCCGTCGCAACGAGGATATCCTCCGCCTGTGTAGCCGGCGGCGCCGGATGGAGCCAGAAACGGTAGGCCACCGTCTCGTAGCCGCCCTCGGCCAGCGCGGCGGCGGTCGGCACATAGCCAAGCTGGAGACCGTTCGCATAGCCTAACACCCAGGCCGGCTCCCCCAGCGCCGCACGTACGCGCAGACCGATCTCAAGGAAGATCTCACCAGGCATCGCTACCAGACGGAGGGGCCCGAGGTGCAAAACCTGTACCTCGGCTTCAATGCCACGGGCCAGGCTACCCTGGTCCAGCCGCGAGAGCATGGAGCGAGCCCAGCCCTGATTCCAACGCGACCCGCTTAGCTCGGACTCCAGCATCTCCCGATCCGGAAGCGGGCCGAAAGGAACAGTGACGCTCGTGCTGGCCGCGGCCATTGACAGTCCACTCCCGCGCGGTGCCAGCGCGCGGGACTGCTCCGCGGCGCGAACGACCTCTCCCCCTACCGCGCGGCCAACGCCGGCTAACTCGGACCAGGTCGCGGAGCGGAATCGGCCTGCCAGGGAAGTGAAATTGGGCCGGATGTTGCCCGCGCAGCCCTGCAGGAACATGGCAACGGTCCCAGCGGTGGCGCCATAGGCGCCCTCGATGAAGGCGCTGGCCTGGCCTGGCCAATCCGCGGTCAGAAGGTAGTTGTCGCCGCCCATCGCCGTGGGATGGCAGGCCAGATGATAGAGCACCGCCAGCGGCGATCCGTCTGGAGCGTCGTCAACGTCCACTCGCAGTACGCCGATTCGGCGATCCAATACGCCGGCGGGATTGGGCATCGACGTCACGCCGCCGTCGGGCAAGGGGAAACGGCGATTGACATGAAAGGACGCAGCCCCTTCGCCCAGCGATAACGTCGCCGGCCGCGGCGTGCGAGCGGCGGCGGCAACGGCGCCCGCGATCAGCTTCTCGACAATGGCGACGTACTCCGGGTCGGCCGGCTGGTCGGCGGTCGCGCCGTCGCCTAATCCAAACAAGTCAAGTGTGCTGGGCCCCCCATGCGTGTGCGTACAGGAGATCAGCATCCGCTCGGCGGGGATGCCGGTCAGCGCTGCAGCCCGCGAGCGGATGTGTTGCACCGAGCGGGGCTCCAGTCCGATCAAATCGGCAGCGACCATGGCAATCGGGGCGCCGCCAGGGCTGGTCTCGAAGACGACGGCTCGCGCATACAGATCATCGTGGATACCTTCGCACGGTCGGTTCCGCGCGCCAAAGCCGCCCTGCCATGTCCCGATGGGCGGGGTGATGCACACCTTCGCAGCGCCTGCTCGAAGCGAAGGCCCAGCAGCAGAGCCGCGTGACGACTCAACGATGCGGTCCACGGTCGACGTCTCCGATCGGTCCGTCACGACGGCTGAAGCAGGTTGGCGTCGATGTAGTCGGTCACCGCTTTGCCGTAATCCGCCGCGGTCAGCTTGCCTTGATCGAACAGCGGGAAATTCTTGCCGAGCCAATCCTGGACCTTGTTCCAGCCCGGATAGCGCTCCTGCACCTGCGGGTCGGAGCGCTCCGTCATCTGGGCGAATGCAGTCGGGTCGACGCCAATCTGCTCCTTGTAGGTCGAGATCGCCAGATCGGATGCGCCAATAACGGGTGAAACGGCATAGTGCGCGGTGAGCGGAAAGCGCGCCGCGTGGGCAGGCACACTGAGCCACTTCAGCAAGGTCCAGGTCTGCTCCGACAGTGGGGTCTTCGTCGCCTGCAGCGCCTGCGCGTACTGTCTCCCTGAAATGTTCTTGCCACTTGCATGGGGCAGCGGGACAATGGCCCAGCGGAACGTCAGTTTGGGAATGTAGCCATAGATCACCTGCATACCGATCTTGCCGCTAATGAAGATGTCTCCCTTGGCCCCGATGGACTTCTTCTGATTGGCGTCAGGCTGTACTTTGTACCGATCACGCAGATCCTTGAAGAACTGCAGCCCTTGCACGGCCTTCGGCTGGTCCATTTGCAGCCGATGGGACTTATCATCCCAGGGCCACTGCCCGAAGTAGGTAGGGCGCTCCATGCCGCCGGTATCGTCGCCACCAAGGCCGCCGCCAAAGCCAAATTGCAATTGATCCGGCTTGGTCAGTTTTTGCGCGTACTCCAGGAAACGGTCCATGGTCCAGCTTGCATCCTCGGGATCCGCCGGCGGATAGGAAAGGCCGGCAGCGTCGAGCAGGTCCTGATTGTAGGCCAGCGCATCGACCGAGATCCCAACCACGGGCATGGCCCACAGCTTGCCGTCCTGCGTGAAATAATCCACCGCGAGTGGCACAAAGACCTTCTGAGGATCCATCTTGTCTCGCGCCATATAGGTCGAAAACTCCATGAGCGCAGACTGCACGTCAAACCAGTAGCCCCAGCCGTTTTGTGTGAGATTGATCGGCTGCCCACCGGCTATGCTCGCCTTGAACTTCTCTTGCACGTTCGTCCAGGAGGCGCTGCCTGAGACGTTCTCGACGGAGATGCCCGGGTTATCCGTGGCGAAGTCGGCAAAGATCGCACGCTCGACGTCGAACCGTCCGGGCGAGTCCGGAGAAATGTAGGTGAGCGTCACCCCCTTGGCGATAGCGCCACCGGCGGCGCTGGAAGAGGGCGACACCAAGGCCGAGGTGGACGAAGCGACAGACGTCGTGGCCGAAAGGGAGGCGGCGCCGGTGGAGGCTGTCACGGTGGCGGCCGCTGAGGATGCCGAGCCTGTCGAGACCGTAGCGGACGCGTTCGCCGCGCCACTGGTCACCGGCGCGGACGTAGCAGACGACGCCGTCACTCCTGTGGATGTCCCCCCGCAAGCAGTGAGCAGGGCTGCGCCGGCGATACCCGCCAGCGACGCGACACTTTGCCGCAAGGCCTTTCTCCGAGTCAGCAAATATCCCATGAAACACAACTCCCGTTTTGCCGCGCTTGGCACGGTGATCCTGGTGCCTTCGCAACGGACTTCCAACCGCGGCGCGTCCCCTTTGCTACGGAGGAACGATCTTCCAGACCTCACCGCGCCTAACCGGCCCTAGTCGCCGAGGAAGCCGCGGGCTATCTCCGGCACCTGCTTGAGCAGATCATTGAGCGGACCGTCGACCTGCTGCGCCATCTGGACGGCGCTCATCTTGCCTTGCAGCACCTGCGTGTATGCCGGTGTGAACAGCTTGACCATTTGGGGATAGATGGTGGTGACCGGGGTGTACTTGTAGTGGTTGTTCTCGAGCATGTCCAGCACCATCGCGAAATTGCGCCCCTCCGTGCCAGGCACTTGCGGCTTGAGGAAATCGTCCGACTCCGCGACCTTGCGGTACGGAGGCACGCCGAGCCCGGCCTTGGCGACAAGCTGACTCTGGCCGACTTGTCCGGTGACAAAGGCCGCCAGGGCAAAGGCCTGGTCAGGCGACTTGCTGCCGGCCGCCACCATCACCGAGTCGGCCGGGTTGCGCGTGAATGCTCCCGCTTTGCCACTCGGCATTGGCGCCATGTCGTAGTTGACGTTCTGCTTCTTGGCGGCGATGTAGAAGGCGTCGGTGACGTTGTTCGCCCACATGCCGATCTTGCCATTGATAAAGGCCACCAACGAATCGCCGAGCGCCTTGGCTTCGTCGGCGTTGGGGTGGACGTGGTACTTATTGATGAGATCAGCGTGGTACTGCAGACCATCGGTCGTCTCCGACAAGGTGATCGTGGACTTGGTGTGATCAGCGCTGAGGATGTCGCCGCCGTTCCCCCAGATGGTTTCGAGGCTGTCGCGCCAGTCGTTCGGCCAGACCACGCCAAAGGTCTTGTCGGCGCCGTTGCTGGTGGTGAGCTTCTGTGCCCGGGCGACCAGCTCATCCCAGGTCCAGGAGGGGTCGTCCCATTTGGCCGGCGGCAGTGGCACGCCGTGAGCATTGAAGACGTCTTTGTTGTAGAAGATGACGATCGGCTGCAGATCGAGCGGCATGATCAGCAGCTTGCCGCCAATGTGCGCCTTGTTCCACTCCTGCGGAAAGTAGGTGTCGGCGGTGATCTTGGCACGGTCAGCGAATGAGGTCAGGTCGAGCAGCATTCCGTTGGCGTAGAAGCCAGGCATCCACTTGGTCTCGATGTCCGCGCAGTCGGACGAGGTGCCGGCGGCTGCCAGGACCACCAGCTTCTGCTGGAGATCTTCACTCGGGAACAGCTCGTAGCTGACTTTGACGCTGGGGTTCTGCTGTTGGAACTGCTGCACGACCTTCCCCTCCTCATCGGAAAAAGGCTTGCTGGTGTTCTGGGTGGTATAGCGCAACTGACCGGGAGCCGCCGCGGCACGACTGGCCGATGAGACCGGAGCACTACTGCTCGCGGCTGAGGACACCTGCGTGCTGGCCGCGACACTGGTCGATGCCGCCTGGGAAGAAGACGCGCTGGTCGTGGCAATACTGGAAGCCGCGGAACTCGACGGCGCGCTGCTTGATACCGCCGCGCTCGTAGACGCCGGGCTGGTGGCCGAGGCGCTCGTGACGGCCGCACTCGTGGCGGCGGCGCTCGTCGGGGCCGCGCTCGTGGCCGGCGCGGACGCGGACGACGCTGCCGTTGTCGCGGCCGTCCCACCACAGGCGGCGAGCAGCGTCGCGCCGGCCAGCCCGGCGACTGTCCCGGCAGCCGCCCGCAAGATCCCACGTCGAGTCAGCACTTGATCCATCGATGCGGCTCCTTCCTATCACCCATGCCACGTCTGACCGGTACAACCGGCGAGACCAACCCGACAATGGTATAAGGTACACGGTATGCGGTCAAGGGGGCAGCGAGACACCATGTGTAACGCCCGGAAGCGCCGACCGGCTGACCGGACGCTAAAGCGTCCGGCTCACATGACGAAGCCCCTACGGGGCTGCCCGGCGGCAAGGCCCCTCCATGATAGGGGACGAGCGCGCGGTCCGAGGAGCCTCGAAGAGGCTTTGTCCGGTGAGCCGGACGCTTTAGCGTCCGGTGGGCTTGCCGGCGGGCAATAAAGCGCCGGGACGGATGGCCTCTCAAATTAGTTGCCGCGCCAACGCCACAGCCCCGCTGACAATCCGGGTCTCGGTGTCGGCGGCAAATGGGGCGGGTCGGTGGTAGTTGACGTGGGCGCTGGCGGACTCGTAGCCGCCTTCGGCGTAGGCTTCTGCTGTGCAGAGGTACCCGACGCAACCATTGGCATAGCCTAGAACCAGCACCTCGGCTATGCCGGGCGCACCGGCCAGTTGGGCTTCGATAGCCTGCCCGAGCTCGACAAAGGGCTCCCCACCGATGGCGACGATGAGGAATGGTCCCAGCCGGAGCGCCTGCACCTCGCAGGGCTCACCTTCGGGGAAGCGGCCGTCGCGCTCCAACCGCGCCAGCATCTGTTGCTTCCAGACCTGCTCGTAGCGCGAGGTGGACGCCAGCAGGGATTCCCACGTCGGCAACGTCCCGTAGAGCAGCGGTACGTCCCAGCGGGCGCCGGCCAGGCCACCATCACCCTCCCAGGTTGGCGTCTCGACGCCCGGCTCTCGGGGAATGCCGCTGCACTCCTCGGCGGCACGAACGACCTCCGCGCCGAGCGCTCGGCCCATGCGGTCCAGCTCGACGCCGGTGACGCTGCGAAAGCGGCCCTGCCCGTCCAGGGGCGACGGGCGCACGTTGCCAAAGGCCCCCGGCAGGAACAGCGCTTTGGCCTGGCCGTCGTAGGCGTGCTCGATCACCCGCCGCGTCGCGCCGGGATAGTCGGCGCCCGTGGCCGAGCTCGTGGGGAACGAGGTGGGATGGCAACACACCGAGAACATAACGC
>Ga0207416_1000877_pt1 | contig 45974 bp, 42 predicted proteins | sample PaiPotPPM11metaG_FD_184107 | JGI IMG/M metagenome (GOLD analysis project Ga0207416, IMG submission 184107) | Iron sulfur acid spring bacterial and archeal communities from Banff, Canada, to study Microbial Dark Matter (Phase II) - Paint Pots PPM... ...
GCGTGGGTATCATACGCGCCCGTCTGCGGGTCTTTGTAGGCCGCGACATCACCGGCGGCGTAGATATCCGGCACATTCGTGCGAAACTGTTCATCGACGAGGATACCTTGCCGGTGCGTAATCGGTATGGTACAGCGCTCGGCCAGGGTCATGACGGGCGAAGTTCCTGTGCAGGCCAGCACCAGTTGGCAAGGGATCATTTTCTGGTGGTTCGTGACCACTCCAATGGCCGAACCAACCCTACCCACAATGCCGAGTGCTTCTGTGCGGGTATAGACTTTCACTCCCAGGTGGCGAATGTGTGCCAGTACAATCTCCGAGGCGGTGCGATCAAGCATTTTCGACAGGAACAGTTCCCCGCGAATAAGCCAGTGGACGGCGATGCCATGATGTCGCAGCGCCATAATGGTCTCAACCGCGTGAGCGCCGCCTCCAATTACCACCGCCTCCTCCACTTCGGGCAGCCGCCGCCGCAAATCCAGGTAGTCATGCAGATTGTGCAGTGTGAGAACACCGTCGAAGTCACGTCCGGGGAGATCGGCGGGAAAACTATTGGGGCGGCTGCCGGTGGCAATCAGTAATGAGCCATAGCCAAAGCAGCGACCTCCCTGCAAATAGAGGTATTTGCCCTGAGCGTTGATGCCTTCTACCCGCGCATTCACTACGTGAATACGCTGGCTGCGCTCGGTACCCGCCGGATACGCAAGCAATTGCTCCTGTGCCAGCCTGCCAAGCGCAAACTGTTTCAACGCGGGGGTGTGGATGGTAGGATGGCACTGCTCGCTGATGATCACGATACTTGTCGCGGGGGCTAACCGACGCGCTTCGATGGCCGCTGTCAGACCCGCGATGCCGTTACCGATAATCACTATATCCCCATATTCCGATACAGGAGCCAGGCTTGAAACGATGGCGGTTTTTTCGCTCATTCAGGCAGTACTTCCCCTTCTAGCAATTTCCCGGTGGTGCGCTTGCAGCAACAGGCAATCCTGCCTGCTTCTCTGGTCATCGAGAGGCAGAAAATAATCTGTTGACGCTCCATGACATTCATTTACACATCACACAGTGTGATTGTACACTATCATGATAGGAGCATCCATCAGCCGGGTCTTTCTTAGTAGGAAAGTACCAAAGATGGGTTAAGAACCTACAACTTCCACCACTGCCGGTGCCATGCCCTCGCCTTTACTAACGCCGCGCGCGTTTCATCGCTGAAAACGGTCATGCAGCGTTCTACCTCCGACGATCCCGCGTAGAGATCGACAATGCCCAGCTCAACGCCCAACAATGACTCCACAGCGGCGGCAGTGCAGTAGGGGACGTAAGCGGCGCTATAGCCGCCTTCTTGCAACATTACCAGGCGCCCCTGGCACACCTCTTCGGCAAGCTGCACCACCTGCGCCGCTATTTCGTGGAAACCGGCCATTGTCATCATCTGCTGCCCGAGGGGGTCCAACCAGCTGGCATCCTGTCCCGCTGAGATGATCAGCAGTGCGGGACGAAACTGCAGCCCGATGGGGACGACCAACTGCTCGAAAGCCGCGCGATAGCCGCGGTCGCCCGTTCCCGCCGGTAAGGGAATGTTGACGGTAGCGCCGGCGCCAGCGCCGCTGCCCACCTGCTCCAACTCGCCTGAGCGCCTGGGATACCAGTTTTCCTGGTGCAATGAGAGGAATAAGACATGCGGATCGCGGTAAAAGGCATCCTGCGTGCCATTGCCGTGATGCACATCCCAATCCACAATCATCACTCGCTCCAGGTGATAGACGCTCCTGGCATAATGGGCGGCCATGACCGCGTTGTTGAATAGACAGAAGCCCATGCCCCGGCTGCTCATGGCATGATGTCCCGGCGGGCGCAGCAGCGCGTAGACATTGCGCACGCTTCCTCGCATTACCGCATCGACCGCGTTGATTGCGCCGCCCGCCGCGTAAAGCGCCGCCTCAAACGATCCCTCGCTTAAGGGTGTGTCAATCTCGACTTCGCCCCACGCGCCTTTTTTGGGGCCGCCGTTGCTCGCGGTGCGTACCCCCTCGATGTAGGTGCGCGTATGATAGACGGCCAGTTCGTCCTCGGTGGCAGCGCGGGCCGCGATGGGCCGCATCATCGCGCTGAGGCCGGAGCCTTCGAGAAATTCCTTGATGCGCCCCGTAATAAACGATGCTGACGGGTGCGACTCAGGCGATAACAGAAACGATCCCTGCCGCGTGGTGACAACATCCTCTGTGCCGGTATCATGGCCCAGAAACCGTTCATCGAAGATAAAGCCGGTGGCAGTAGGAATTGTGGACATGTGAAGCGATCCTTTCTAGTCAAGATGTCGCTAATAGCATACAATATGGATGGTTATTTCGCACCAACACCAGGAAAGCGTGGGACTCATTCATTTCATGGAACAACAAAACAACAGCAAAAGCGCGATTGACGAGATGGATCAGCGCATCATCGAAGAATTGCAGCAGGATGGACGCAAGCCGTTTACCAAAATTGCCGCCGATCTGGGCATCTCCGAAGCCAGCGTCCGCCAGCGCGTCGCCAACCTGATCAATAATCAAGTGATACAGATCGTCGCTGTCACCAATCCGGCCAAGCTTGGCTTCTCCCTGGCAAGCATGATCGGCATTCGCGTCGAAGGGGATCGGCTATTGGAAGCGGCGCAGGAAATCGCGGCCTTCGACGAGGTGATTTATCTCATCCTCTGCACGGGCAGTTTCGACATCCTGGCGGAAGTCGTGTGCCGCGACAACGATCACTTCCTCAGCTTTTTGACGCAGAAGCTCTACAAAGTGCGCGGCGTGCAGCAAAACGAGGCATTCATGTACCTGCGGGTCGTCAAGCAGAACGATTGGACCCTGTGGATACAGAACCAGTCGGTGCTGCCGCAATTTCAGATCGCGGGTCGCATCCCGCCCACCCCACAACAACCATAATGTTTCATTTAGAAAGGCGGAAAGGATTTGCTTGCACCAGATGAACAACCGGCGCGTGGTTCCCTGTCAGGTGCGGATTTCATACGCCAGTTCCTCCCCATTTCCCCTTACGTGGTCTATCTCGGTATGCAGTTTGTCGCGATGGAGCCGGGAGTAGCAACATTGACACTGCCGTTCAGCGAGGCGCTTGTCACCATCGGGACGGTCATGCATGGCGGCGCTATTGCCTCGCTCATCGATACAACGGCGATGGTTGCCGCGTGGTCTGGCGCGGAGCTTCCCGCGAAAATTCGCGGCTCGACCGTCAATCTCACTGTGACTTACCTTGCGCCTGTTGAACTAGAAGATATCCAGGCGACCGCCCGTGTGCTTCGCCGCGGTCGCAGCCTGGTCTACCTCGACGTCGATGTGCAGACCGCAGCGGGTATCGCCGTGGCAAAGGGACTCGTCACCTATAAGTTGGGTTAAAAAAGGCAGCCTTTACGGCGCAGCTTTTTGACGAATCGCCGTCAGCGAGGGATCCTGGCAGCCGGGGGGCGACATGCGGCGCGGCGAACGCAGGCGGGCAAGCAGGGTCGCGGTGAAGTAGGAGAGCGCGGCCAGCGCCGCGATGAAGAACCCTACCGGCAACTGGCGACCGATGCCGATGAAGGACAGCGTCAGTCCGCCCCAGGTGAAGAGCAGGCCGAGCGCCACCGCCAGCGAGATCGACGTGAGCGGTCGATGCGTCAGGCGCAGCGCCGTTGCCGCCGGGGCAATCAGCAGCGCCAGCACGAGCAGCGCGCCAACGGCCAGCACTGCCTCGGCAGTGGTGATGCCCAGTAAGACCAGAAACAGCATTGAAAGCAGGCGCACGGGAACCCCGCGCGCTATGGCGACCTCCGGGTCGACGGAGGCAAACAGGAGCGGGCGGAACAGCAGCGCGAGGATCAGTAGTATCGCCGCGCCTGTTCCCAACGTGATCCAGACGTCGCTGCGCGTCACGCTCAGGATCGAGCCAAAGAGGACGCTCACGCCCTCCGTCGCATTCGTCCCGAACTGGCTATAGATCGTCAAGAACAGGACGCCCAATCCCAGCGCGAACGAAAGGATCATGCCAATCTCCACATCTCGTCCGCGAATGCGTTCGCCCAGCGCGCCCATGCCCAGCGCCGCCAGAATCGTCAAGAAGAACATGCCCGGCAGCGCGCCGATGCCGAGCAGAGCCGCACCTGTCGCGCCGGTAAAGCCAATATCCGCCAGCGCTTCCCCCGCGAAGGCTTGCGCTCGCAGCACGACAAAGTAACCCATCATTGCAGTGAGGATAGCAACAATGGTTCCCACCAGATACGCATTCTGCACAAATTCGTAGTGAAACAAGTTCAGCAAGCCCGGCATAGCAATCCTTTCAATCGGTTGATCCCGATGTTCCTATTGTCTGCACTGCCTCATCCTGATTGTTGATGGTGTGGACAGCGAGCGGCGCGTTTCCTGTAGACAATGCGCCTTTCCTGGCGCGTCGTCCTATCCACCGTGGTGAAAGCAAGCGCACGGGCAAATAGACGCCAAACGAGATCGTGGCGATATAGAAACTGACCGGCCAGACGCCATTCTCCGCGGCGAGATAAATTCCCAGGCACGTGTAGCTCACGCCTAACACGATGGCAACAACAATGGCCCAGAAGGGACTCCTGGCGAGACGCACCGCCGTCGCCGCGGGGCCAACCAGCAAGGTGAAAACGAGCAGCGCCCCTACCACCTGCACCGAGAGCGATACCGTGATTGCCAACAAGGCAAGGAAGATAAGCGAAAGGAAGCGCACCGGAACGCCGCGCGCTTCCGCGACTTCCGGGTCAAACGAACTGAACAGCAGCGGCCTGAACAGGAGCAGCATCGCCGCGAGCGTCAGGATGCTGGAGAACGCTGTAATCAGCACATCGGCCTGGCTGATGCCCACGATTTGCCCGAAGAGGATGCTATAGACTCGCTCCGCGTAGCCGTTGTAGAGCGAGAGAAAGAGCAGGCCAAGACCAAGCGAGAAGGCCATGATCACGCCAATCGCGGTATCACGCTCGCTGAACTTTTTCCCTAGCAGCCCGATGCCGATGCTCGCGGCGATAGTGAAGACAAAGAGTCCGAACACTGGATCGATGCCGAGCAATACCGCGCCTGCCGCGCCGGCGAAGCCGATGTTGGGCAGAGCATGGCCGGCGAAGGTCAGGCCGCGCACGATCAGAAAGTACCCCATCAGCGCGGCGACGACTGCCACGATAGACCCGGCAAGCAAGGCATTCTGGATAAAACTATATTGCAGGATCGCAAACATTGCTTATATCTCCGCGCCCACGACGAAGAGCCGCCCCAGCGCCTGCACCACTTCGACTGAGGAGTCATACAACTTGCTGAGCGTCGCGCTGGTAATGACCTCGTCCGGCGTGCCGATGGCGCTCTGCCCATTCGCTATATACAACACACGGTCAACGACGGGCAGCAGGGGATTCACATCGTGAGCGACAAGCAGCACCGCGACGCCGCGCGAGCGGCAGATCTCGGCTGCCAGCGCCACAATTTCCTGACCGTGGGTAATGTCAAGATTCGCCAGCGGCTCATCCAACAACAGCAGGCGCGGATTACTCAGCAGCGCCTGGGCAATCAGCAGCCGTTGTTGCTCGCCGCCCGATAACTGTCCGACGGGAGCGTCGGCAAAGGCCAGCGCATTGACTTCCTCCAACGCCTGATCAATGACCGCACGCCGCCGGGAGCTGGGAAAACCTGTTCCCCAACGATTGCCGTCCAGGCCAAAGCCTACCACGTCGCGAGCGCGTAAAGCCAGGTCGGCCTCAAGGACACGGTGCTGCGGCGTGTAGCCAACCTCCCGTCTGCCCCGGCGCGGTGCGTGACCCAGCACGCGCACCACACCAGCGCCGGGTTTGAGCAAGCCAAGCAAGAGCTTGAGCAGCGTAGTCTTCCCGGCTCCGTTCGGACCTAGCACTGCGATGAACTCTCCGTGCTGCACGGCCAGGCTCATATCCTGCAATATGACCCTTTTGCCAAATTGCATTCGGACATGTTCAAGTTCGATTACGGATTCTTGCGTCACATGCGACCTCACTTCTCTTGCGCTCCTACGTGGCGAGGGCAGACTCCAGAGCGTTCAGTTGATCCATCATCCAACTCTGGTAGGTTTTCCCCGGCGGCATCGTCTCCGTTACCGGCACAACTGGAATACCCTTCGAACGCGCAAGGTTCTCCAGGTTGGTCGTCACCGGTGTTATCGTCTGCTCATTATATATCAGTACTTTGATCTGGCGATTGTTGATCTGGTTAGTGGCAGCAACCAGCGCGTCAGACGGTGGATCATTGCCTTCCGCGATGGCCTTCTCAAAGGCAAACGGCGTCAGCACGTTCAGTCCCTCTGGAACGGCCTGGTACAGGTAGATCGTCTCGGTCAATCCGACGGGTGTTCCGGCATACTTCGCCTTGATGGCAGCGATTTTCTGCTGGAGCGGCTGCAGCGACTGCTTGAACGCTTGCAAGTTCTTGTCGAAGGTTGCGGCATCTGCCGGATCAAGCTGCTTCAAGTCGTTGGTGATAGCCTGCGCAATAACGGCGATATTGTCAAAGCTGTACCAGACATGCTCGTTTTCCGGCAAATGCGTCGTCGCAATATCGTACCCCTTGAGCAGCAAACGATTACTGTTGGGTGAAGCGGAAAGCAGTTTGTCCATCCAGTCGTCATACCCTCCGCCGTTTTCTATGACGAGCGCTGCCTTGCTCACGGTAATCGCGGTCTGCACGTTGGATTGATATTCATGCGGATCGACATTCGGGTTGGAAAGAATGCTGGTCACGGAGACATGATTCCCCCCCAGTTGCTGTGTGATATTCCCATAGAAATTTTCGGCAGCAACCACGTTGATAACCCTCGGCGAGCCGCTTGCGACGCCAGAGGCAGCGCCGCCACACGCGCTCAAAAGACAAATAAGGAAAAACACTATGCAAGCCATGAGCAGGCTCTGTTTGCACTTATTCAGGAACATGAATATCCCCCTCAGACGATTGCAACCGCAGTTGCGAATGAATATTAATGATACTGCGTATCTCTAACGCTGCAATCATATCATGCCATTTCCAGGCTGTCAATGAGATTACGTCTCAATTAGCAAAATCGTCTAATGACAGGCGGTAATTGGTAGTGTATAATGGGGAAGCGACGGGTGATCAGGCTTTGTGAAGTAGTTCATAGCAATGCGCTGCTCCGGTGCCCATAGTGATATGCAGAGAAATAACAGGTAAGGAGAAATTCCCATGATGATGGAATCCATCCCCTCAGGGACCATCTTGCACGGGCATTATCGTGTCGAGCGAATGATAGGCACCGGGGGTTTTGGGCATGTTTATTTGGCCGTTGACCTGAACACAACCCAGCAATACGCCCTCAAGGAGTATTTTGTCGCTGGCTCAAACGGACAGGCGCAATTACAGCATGAAGCGAATGTTCTCAACCAGTTGCATCATCCGAATCTGCCGGCTTTTCGCGAAGCCTTTAGCGAAAAAGGCCACTATTTTGTCGTTTTGAGCTATATCGAAGGCAGCGATTTGACCGATCTGATCCGCATCGCGCGTCAAAAGAACGAGGCTATCCCATTAGCCCGCATTCTGAACTGGATGCTCTCGATGTGCGATGCTGTGGCCTTTCTGCATAGCCACCAACCGCCGTTGATTCATCGTGATATCAAGCCAGATAATATCCGCATCATGCCCGATGGCACCGCCGTGCTGGTTGACCTGGGCAACGCCAAAGCCGCCGCCGATGGCGCGCGTACTCTTTTCTTTATCAGACATCAGGGGACGCCCGGTTACGCCCCACAGGAACAGTACCCCGGCGGCACCGGCACGACAACGCGCTCGGATATCTATGCGCTGGGCGGCACGCTCTATTTCGCCCTGACCACACACGAGCCTCCCAACGTTTCTGAACGCACGCAGTCGGGTCAGCAAGGCTTGCCCGACCTGCCTTCGCTGCAGGAACAACTGGCGCGCAATCCTCCAGAAGAGACGGATGCCAATGCTGCTCGCCAGTTTAGATCCGGCGGCCAGCAGCACAGACCGGGGAAACCCTCGCAGCGCCATATCCGCCATCTTTCGCAGCTCGGCACGCTTCCCCCCGCGCTGCTCGATCAACTGAACCGCGTTATTGTGCGAGCCATGGCGATGCGGCCCAGGGATCGCTACCCAACGGTAGCTGAATTTGGCGAGGACCTCAAAAGGGTGCTGGCAGCTTTACCCGCCTCGACGTTCCCTGTTTCATCCGCGCCTCGTACTGTTGATCCCAACAGCACGCAACCTGATCTCCCGTTGTTGTTTGAGGCGTTTCAGGAGGCCAAAGACAATGCTTTCGTTTCCTCCACGCCCGCACAGGAAAAGCCGCCAGCGCGACCTCAACCGCAAGGAATGCCTGTTGCCAGCGCGATCTGCCCGCGTTGCAACGCGCCTGTTGTCCCTGGAGCTACTTTCTGTCCGCAGTGCGGCTCGGTATTGAAGCCGCCGCTGTCAGAGCAGAAAGCGCCGGACCCTTCTGTAACCGTAGTGCGCCAGCCAACGCCGCCGCCACCAGGTATATCGGCAGCGCGCGATATCTCGTTGGAAAGTACCATCGCCATGCGACCTCAAAGGCAAACGGCGACCCAAACGCGCCCTCCAGCGGCTCCCGTACAGGCTCCGGTGCGTTCATCCCAGTCATTCAATCCTGGCCTTTCGCCGCAGCCGGGTTCTGTGCCGCCGGCGCGCCACTCGCCAGTATCTGCGGCGGCAGGCGGTGCAAGCCATCAAGCAGGACAAGCGGACGGCACATCCATGCGACCGGCATTTCTGGTGGCGCTTATTCTGGTGGCTGTGCTTGTCGTGATCCTGATCGTTATTATGATTGTCTTGCTGGTGATCCATAATAGCAATCATATGGCCTGGCAATTCACCAGCAGAGGAATAGCATCGTATGGTGAGAGAAACGTCTCTGGCATCATTGCTTCCTCCGCTACGTCTTTTGCTGCTGGGATATGGGCATGTCGCCCAGGCATTTCTGCCGCTCCTGGCGCAGCGTAGCGAGTGGTTGGGCAGCGAACTTGGCATCCGCCCGTTGATCAGCGGTATCGGGACGCGCCGCAGGGGCTACGCCGTTCATCCCACCGGAATCAGCCCTGCTTTGCTCGCGCAGGAAACAGACGTGTTCCAACGACTTGGCGAAGCGGGAACGCGGGTTGATGCTGCCGAGGCGTTTATTGACGCGGGAAAAGCTGCCGGAGCCTCCGTCCTCGTCGAACTGACCGCGCTGAATCCTTACAATGGACAGCCCGCGCTCTCGTATGTATGGCACGCGCTGGGCGCCGGCATGGACGTTATTACCGCCAACAAAGGCCCCATTGCTCACGCACAGTTCGAGTTACAAGCCCTGGCTCAGCGCCATCATTGCCATCTGCGCTTCGAGTCAACCGTCATGGACGGCCTGCCGGTGATCAATCTAGCCGAGTTCGCGCTGCAAGGCGTCAACATTCGTTCGTTTCGCGCCCTGCTTAACAGCACCAGCAGCCTGGTATTGAGCATGATCGAGCAAGGCTATACGCTCAACGAGGCTGTACAGAAAGCGCAGCAGATCGGAGTCGCGGAAGCTGATCCCTGGTATGATCTGGATGGCTGGGACTCTGCCATGAAAACGACAATCCTGGCGAATACCCTGCTTGAAGGGCGTATCACGCCGCAGATGGTCGAGAGAGAAGGGATTCGTGACGTCACTCCCGATGATATCTGCGCCGCTGCGCTGGCAGGGACTCCCATTCGCCTGGTGAGCCAGGTGCAGCGCAGGCATGGTCTGCTGAGCGCGGAGGTACGCCCGCGGCGACTCGCACAGAACGATATCTTGCGCGCCGCCTCCGGCACAAGCGGTATTCTCTCTTTGGAGACGGAAGCGATGGGGACGATATCGCTGATTGAGCATGAGCCGGCAGTCGCGCAAACGGCCTATGGCGTGTTTAGCGACCTGGTCACAATCGTACGCGAGAGCCGTTGATGTTCTGATACTTCGCCTTTTTCTGTGGCTGGCGCTATTTTCTCTCTGGGATGCTCCTGTCGCTTTGTAATGCTACTCCGTCGCAGGTCCTCATGACCCACCAGGCGGCTGGCGATCGGGATATTCAGCAGCAGAATGGTAATAGCAGTCGCTCCCCCGGCTGTCAATAGCCACACGAGGAAGACACGCACACCGACAAACCATGTTTTTGGCATGGCGGGTACAGCCCATCTAAATACTTGATCCAAAATCAACACGTGGATGAGATAGACGCCAAAGGATGCATCTGCCAATACCTGCCAGATGCGATAGCCTCGAGGGTGTTCCACCGGGCCTGTCCTGCTGGCCCAACGAGAGGTTAACCAGAGCATAAAGAGGATGATTGCTACGCAGAAAAACGCCATGATTGGCTGCAAGACGGACGAAGCATACGGAATGGATTCGTGATACACATCGATCTGTACTACGAAGTGCAGCCATAATGTGGCCAGCGCGAGGAAAAATCCTCCCGCGACGATCGTGCCATGACGGAGCAAAAAAGACCGTACCTGCTGAAAGTAGAGAGCTACAAATCCACCCAGGACAAAGTAAAATTGATAGATCAGGATAAAGCGGTCTTGATATTGCTCAAATTCATACCAGAAACCAGAGGTTGGCGTATTTTGTTGCAACGTATGAAAGTCCGCGTAGTAGATGAGCAACTGAAGGACAAAGCTCACGCTCAGCACGATCCAGGGATGATGCTTACAGCGTTTTAGGAAGAGTAAGAATAAGGGCAATAGGGCGTAAAATTCGAGCGAGAGCAAGATATAGTACAGTTGATACGATGCGTTGCCGGTCGGGATATCTATCAGCGAAAGCTGTAGAAACTTCTCACCTGATATCCCCGGGTGGTTCGCCCAGATATAGATCAGACTCCAGATGACATAAGGAAGCAAGACTCCGAGACCTCGTTTCAGCCAGAACTGCTTGAGCGAGAAAGATCTCTCAAAGTAGACATAGGCCAGGGCAAAGGCCGTGATAAAGATGAACATCTCCCTGGTATAATGCAGCGCAACAATGAGCGCGTTTTGTATCTGAACGCCTGGCGCGGCCTGGTTGAGAAAGAGGGTAGCAGCGAGTACATGCACGCCAACCACGCTGAACGCTGTGCAGGCGCGAAGAGGGTCTATTTCATAAATGTGCGGGCGCTTTGATTGCTCTCTTGCCAACTTTTTCCTCGTTTTACCCATGAAACTGTGTTTGCTCGCGCATGTGCAGAAGACGCCGTTGAATTTTCCCGATGGCATTTTTAGGGAGCGACTCAACGATGACGAAGTCAACGGGGACTTTTTGCTGGCTCAAACGCTGGCTGACATGCTGCTGTAATGCCTGAGCGTCCTGCTCGTTCCAGTTCTCGCGTACCGTAAGATAGGCGACCGGTTGCTCGCCATAGAGAGGATCTGGACGTCCTACCGCGGCGGCTTCGCGCACAGCGGGATAGCTGAGAATGGCTTCCTCGATCTCGCGAGGCACAATATTCTCGCCTCCGCGATTGATAACCTCGCGCAGGCGGCCCTTGATAAACAGATAGCCATCTTCATCCAGATATCCCAGATCGCCGGTACGAAACCAGCCGTCTCGAAAGGACTCCTTTCCCTCATTCCCATAATAGGCGCCTATCACGCCCGGCCCTGCGACACAAATTTCTCCCGTTTCACCTGAGGCCACTTCGCACAACTCCTCGTCTTTCTCCCCTGTTCGCGGATAGCAGATCCGCAGCGCGACACTGCTGGGGAGACCCGCCGACCCAGGTTTGCGGATACCAGGAGGAATGGGATTGGCGACAATCTGGCTCGCTGCTTCCGATAGTCCATAGGTCTCGATCACCGGAATGCCAAAGCGCGCTTCAAAAGCCAGCATATCTGCTGGCGGAAGCGGGGCCGAGCCGGTGCGCATGAAGCGCAGCGAGCCGGGTAGGAACGCCGGGCAGGCGGTCTCTAATAACATGGCGACAATAGTCGGCACAATACTTACCCAGGTAATATCGTACTGTTCCACCCATGACCAGAAGTGCGTTCGACTGAAGCGCCGGGCTATGACGACCGTACCTCCCGCTAGCAGCGAGGCACACAGGCTTACCACGGGCGCGTTGACGTGCGAAAACGGGAGAACGGTCAGGCCGCGATCGCGAGAGGAAAGGCCGTGACTACTGCGCACATGATCGGCAGTCCAGGTGATTTGCCGTTCGGTCAGCATCACGTACTTTGGCTCTCCGGTTGTGCCTGATGTGGTCAGGTATATCCGTCCTTCCGCCGGTTCGAGCGAAGTCTTTGAGGGCTCCCGCGCTATCAGCGTTTCGCAGGCAGAAAGGGAGAGAACGACGGCGCCAGGGCAGCCAAAACCGCCGGCATCCCCCGGTTGTTCAACACACAACACATCCGGTCGATGTCTGCGTGCGAGCCTCCATTTTTCTTCAGCCGTCGCGTTGGGCGAGACAGGAATCAAGTGGTGGCCCCCACTTAACGCGCTCAGCCACACGATGGCATTTGCCAGGCCACCAGGGAGCGCAAGCATAAGATGGCGCGGCGTATCACCGAGAAACTGGCGTAGAGCGTTCACCCCGGCCAGAGCCTGCGCGTAGGTAAGCTCGCGTCCGGTCTCCGCTTCGACGATAAAGATGGTATCGGGTTGAAGGTCGGCCCACTTCAGCAGGCTCTGGAACAAAGAACCGGAGCTGCTCAGGCTGTTATTCTGTGAATGTTCTTTGATATTTAACATGTATCCTATCATGCCACGCCTTGCTGAAAGATAAGGCGAGATTCGCTGAAAAATTGCTGAATCCTGAAATCACCCTGGAAAAGTGATATACTTAGACATGAATGCTCCCGGAATTCAGCAAAAATTCAGGGAGCTTTGCTTATATATATAATGTGGAGGAGTCTATCTGCTCTTCCACAGAATCTACAAGGAAATTGAAACGATGCTCACGCCGAATGAAGAAAGCAGCGCCAACAAACAACTTACCGTGTTGATCGTAGATGATGAGCCGCAGATTATCGATTTTCTGCAAATGGGATTCTCTTACGAGGGATTTCATGTTGTGATTGCTACCACGGGGCCGGACGCCATCCGTGAAGCTACAGCATATCAGCCAGGCATCATCATTCTTGATGTGATGTTGCCGGGTCTCAGTGGGCTGGAGGTGACACGCCGGATACGCCTCACACAAGATGTGCCTATTATTATGCTTACCGCGAAAGATGAACTGGATGACCTTGTGAATGGCCTGAATACAGGAGCCGATGATTATGTCACAAAGCCGTTTGCGTTTAAAGAACTGATGGCGCGTACCCGCGCCCTGTTGCGACGCTACGGCAACAATACAGCAGATATTCTCTCTTCTTATGATGTTACGCTTGATCGCGGAACGCGCATAGTGACGCGAAACAACAATCCCGTCGAGTTGACGCCGCGTGAATTTGATCTCTTAGAGCTGTTCCTGATGCATCCACGACAGGTTCTCTCGCGCGATATCATCCTGTCACGTGTCTGGGGCTACGATTATGAGGGAGACGACAATATCATTGAAGTGTATATTCGCCATTTGCGTGAAAAATTACACGATAATCCGCCGCAATTGATTCAAACAGTACGAGGGGTAGGTTATTCCCTGCGAAGATAAGGCAGACACAGATGCGGAACAAGCGACGATTCAACAAACTGACCAGGTACATCCCGATCCGCTGGCGTTTGACGTTGGTTTCGTTAGGCGTACTCATACTGTTATTAAGCGTATTGAGTGTTGTTATCTCGCTCGTGGCAGAACAGGCGCTCCTGGAGAATGAGGTCAGCGTCTTACACAATGAGGCCCACCTGGCGATAAATGGCATCAAAAATCGCTTTTTTGATCTGGACCAGCTCACTTACTCGTCGCCAGGTCCTCCTCCTCCTTACTTTACAGCTACCGCGGCAACCCTGGCGCACAGGCTTTACAGCCCAGGCACCAACGCAGCGATTCTCTCAACCAATGGTTCTGTGCTGATCGCTGGCAGCCAGTCTCCCTTTATTCCTCAGGAGGTTACTCTTTCACCAGGTCGCGTGCAGCAAGCACTGGCAAAAGACGGGAATGGCATGAATTATGTGCTGGCAAATAATGCGCAGGGCAGCCGCCAACTCGTTGTTCTTATACCGCTGGTGAGCGGTTTCCACACTGTGGGCATCCTGCAAATCAGCACACCTACGGCTCCCATCGATAACTTTCTCATCACGTTACGTTCGTTGCTCTTTTTTGGCGTCTTGGGCGCGCTTTTCCTCGCGGCTGCCGTCACTTTTCCGCTTGTAGGCGTCGCATTACGCCCACTGGTTGACATAGAGCGCGCCAGCCAGCGTATTGCAAAGGGCGCGCTCTCTATGCGTATCGATCCCCCTTTAACGAACGATGAGATTGGACGCCTGGCAATTTCCTTTAATCGCATGGTTGCGCAGCTTGAAGCCGCTTTTCGACGTCAAAAGCAATTTGTCGCGGACGTCTCTCACGAGTTGCGCACTCCTTTGACGGCCTTAAGCGGGAGTTTAGAAATGTTGCTGATTGGGGCCGATCAGGGGGACACCGAAGCGTCGCGCCGCCTGGCGCATGGAATGTATGCTGAAGTGCGGCGTATGCACCAGCTCGTTGAAGACTTGCTGGTGTTGACGCGGCTGGACGAGGGGAAGATCATTCTACGCGCAGATTCCATTCAGTTAGATACAGTGTTGCAAACGGTGTATGATCAGGCACAACTTCTCGCGCGCGGCCAGGAAATCCGCTGCCTCGTTGAACCTGATCTGCCTCCTGTGCGCGCTGATAGAGACAGGTTACAACAGGTTTTGCTCAATATCGTTGATAATGCGCTGAAGTTTACCGCTCCTACCGGCCTGATCGAATTGATCGCTTCTCGTTCAGAACAGGATGCTGTAATCATTCAAGTACGCGACAATGGTCAGGGAATGCCGGAGGAAGCGATCCCCCATGTTTTTGAGCGATTCTATAGAGCCGATCCCTCCCGTAGTCGCCAGCCGCAACAGAGCGGCGGCAGCGGCCTGGGCCTTGCCATCGCGAAAGAACTGATAGAGGCGCAAAAGGGAACCATCGCTATCAATAGCGTGCAGGGTGAGGGTACAACAGTCACCATTCGTTTCAATGCAGCCAATCCGCCAGAACAGCCCAAACATCCAGACATGAGAGACTAAACTGCCCGCGAGAAAATGGCGAAGATGAGATTACGTGGCGGCTAGCTGTAGCCCGGCGAAGACGGGCTCGCGCAATCCCTCCGGCTCTGGCGTCCAGTTTCTCTCGCTCAGGTACTTCCAGCCCCCGTCGGCGAGGATCACCACAATCTTTCCGCCCGGCATGGCAGCGGCAATACGCAAAGCAGCGTCGAGAACCGCGCCGCTGGAGGGGCCGGCGAAGATGCCCTCGCGCTCCTTTAATTCAAGCGTGCGCCGCCACGCTTGCTGGCTCGATGCATACATTCGCTGGTCAAGCACCGATTGATCGAGGACAGGCGGTACAAAACCGTCAGCCAGGTTGCGCAGTCCGGGAATACTCTGTCCCTGCACCGGTTCGACTGCTGCCAGGCGGATAGCAGGATTATACTGCTTCAAACGGCGACCGATGCCGGTGAGGGTCCCACCGGTGCCAAGACCCGCTACCAGGACATCCAGGTCAGGCATATCGCGTAGTATCTCCACCGCCGTTGTCTCGTAGTGTGCATCAGCGTTTGCCTCGTTGCCATACTGGTAGAGCATGACATAGCGTTTCTCTTGCTCGACCAGTTGCTGAGCCAGCCGTATAGCGCCATTGCTTCCCGCCGCACCGGGAGAGGTGATGATGGTGGCCCCGTAGAGTTCGAGCATCCTGCGCTTATCCTCCGTACCCTTTTCCGAGACCACGGCTGTGAATGGATAGCCCTTCAAACTGGCCGCCAGCGCCAGCGCCATACCGGTATTGCCGCTGGTCGGCTCCAACAATATCGCATCTGCTCCAAGCAGACCCTTAGCCTCGGCCTCCTCGATCATCTTTTTCGCAATGCGGTCTTTAATACTTCCTGAAGGGTTAATGCCCTCCATTTTTGCGAATAACCGTACTCCTGGGCGCGGACTAAAGCTTCCCAACTCAATCAGCGGAGTATTTCCAATCGTTTCTAGTACATTATGATAATACATGGTTCCCGTTCCTTTCGATCGCTTCCATTGTTTCCGTCGCGAGACTTAGAATTCCCCGGTGGAAAGTAGATGCCTGCCAGCAGTGAGAGCTTCTTCTACCATAGAGCAAATGTCGGTTTCGCCGGTCATATAATTGACAATGCATGCCCGCAGCGTCTCTTTCTCCTGAAACCGGGTGCTGGTGAGAAAAACCTCTCCGCGCCTCTGAATCTCGAAGGCAAGAGCTTTATTGAGCCGGTCAAGCACTGACGGCTGATCGCGCAGTGCAGGTGGAGCATAGCGAAAACGCACGATACTCAGCGGCCCGGATGAGATAAGTTCCAGGTCAGGCTCGCTCGCAATCAGGCGCGCGAGGAGGCGCGCCATCTCATTATTTCCGGCAATGGCCCTGGCTAGCCCTGCGCGACCGGCTGTGCGCACGATTGTCCACACGTCGAGCGCCCGGAAGCGCCGGGTGCGTTGGAGAGTGTATTCGGACATCCAGATCTCGTGGTCATCCGTCTGCGTCACGCGAAAGGCATCTCGCAGTACCGCACCATTTCTCACCAGGGCGCATCCGCAGTCGATCGGAACGGAGAGCCATTTGTGCTGATCGGTTGCCAGCGAGTCTACCCGATCTATGCCTTTATAGAGCGGAGCAACCCGCTCATCCAAAATGCCGAACGCGCCATAGGAGCCGTCAACGTGCAGCCAGAGACCTTGCTCGTGACACAGGTCTGCCAGTTCGTCGAGCCTATCAATAGCTCCAGTTTCGACCGTTCCTGCCGTTGCCGCGACACAAAAGGGACGCAATCCCGCGGCGCGGTCTTCCTGTATGCGCCGGTAGAGTCGATCAACGTCCATCTGGAAGGATGGGGTCGCAGGAACGACATGAATGGCGTTGCTTCCCAGTCCCATAGCCTCCGCGGATTTACGAATACTGAAATGGCCCTGGTCAGATTGGTAGAGAATAAAAGGCGGATGTGTTCCCTGCACGCCTTCCTGCCGGACATTCCATCCGTCCTGCTGAGCGGCCCAGTGGCGAGCTGCTTGTAAACACGTGAAATTCGCTTCCGAACCTCCGCTCACGAAGACGCCCGCGCTGCCATGCAGCGGAAAGCCGCAGAGTTCCATGATCCATTGCACGGTGCGTCGCTCCAGTTCCTGTCCGGCGTGATCGCCAATACCACAATTAGGATTCATGGCCGCGGCAAGCGGCTTGATCAAGACTCCGGCGTGAGCGGGCGCGGAGTTGATCCACCCGGCAAAGCCGGGATGACCATTGCCTTGAGGATAGGGCAATATCACAGCGCGCAGCAAGGCAAGCGTCTCCTCGAAGGAGTATCCGTGGTCGGGAAGTTCTTGCCCGCGAATAGTTTCGCGCACGTCGTCAGGCATAGGCTGCCATACCGGGCGATCACGCACTCCGCTCAGGTAGGCTGTCACCTCATCAATAACCTCGTATCCAAGATGCCGCAGCGTTGCTTCTTCAAAAGAGAGACCGGAGGTCTGGCCGCTAGTTGCTTGCTGTTCCGTTCGTTTACCTACCCCTTCTTGCTGATTTGTCATGTATCTGTTCCCTTTCATAGCGCAAGAGTGCCACACTTCGCTGAATTTTCAGCTACGGTTCGCTAAAAATTTGCTGAATCAACGAAATAGCTCTCCATCCGTCCGGGCGAAATGTGCTGCCAATCCCGTAGGGGCGTGGGCTTGCCCCGCCCAAAATAGTGTATTGTGATCGCATTCACCAGGGCGGGGCAAGCCCACGCCCCTACGGGATTACGGAGAATCAACGAAATGGAGCGGTTGCGCCATTTCTGCAAACAAGATATAATTGGCGCGAGTTTTTGTCTGTCATTGGCGTCGTATGCGGCCCGGAATGCCTGGTGAAAGGTTCAGCAGCCTGTGTTTGCCGACCATAGTAATATCCCTCTCAAGATCGGGAAGTGGAAGGTCAGCTTTTATGAGCTGGCGGCCTTCGGCGTGATTCTCCTCGATTTTTGTATGCGTTTTGCCCTTATCTACCAGGGGTGGCCTCGCTCTAACAGCGATGAAGGGACATTGGGCCTAATGGCCTTGCACATCGCCTATCACGGCGCGTTTCCCCTGTTCTTTTATGGTCAGGGCTACATGGGGCCGCTGGAAGCCTATGTGGGAGCCGCGTTGTTTTTGCTACTGGGTACGACCGTACTCGCGCTGCGCACCGGGGTGCTGCTGCTATTTACTTTCTTTCTCGTTCTTATGTATCGGCTGGCGCGCCAACTCTACAATAAAACGCTTGCTTTGATCACTCTCATTTTGCTCAGCCTGGGAACGCCCGAAATACTGTTGCGCGAGACATTAGCCCAGGCCGGGCATCCCGAAACGCCACTATTTTGTGCGGCTATCATCCTCTTTTCTGTCCAACTCGCGCTCTCCATCCATTCCCGGTCGGAAGATGCTGCTTTGCAGAGGCGCGGTAAACGCCTGCTCCTCTATAGCCTCTGGGGCTTGCTTATGGGAGTCGCATTCTGGAATGATTTCCTGATCTGGCCCTTCGTGCTGCTGGCCGCGTTTTCCCTCTGGCTCTTCTGCCGCTCTGAACTGCGACAACTGGAATATGTGGGTATACTGCTCGGTTTCCTTACTGGCATTGTGCCGGCTATTATCTATAATCTTACCGCGCCGATCAATCAAAGTTCGTTCTCTGTGTTTGGTTTTCTTATCGCGTATCACCATGCTCCCATCTCTTCATCGCTTCTCGATAAGCTTGCTGGCTCGCTTCTCGTGAGTTTGCCCATTGCTACCGGCGCTAACCCCCTGTGTCCTCTTCAGAGCGGCCAGGCCTGGCCGCTGAGCCAGCTAAGTTCGTATGGATTGCGCTGTACTCTGGTGCATGGGGGCTGGGGGCTGGCGCTTATTGTTCTCTGGGTAGTCGCCTTTGTGCCAGCAATACGCGAACTGCTGCGATCGCGGCATCATCTTTTCAAAGCAGCAGATTCTTTTGCTGACGAGAGAAATGACGAACGAAAGGAAGCCATATTCCGCTTCGCGCGCGTAATGATACTGGCCGGCGCGGGACTCTCGTTCGTTGTCTTTGCGCTCAGCGCGCAATCTGTCACTGATCCCTGGGCCAATAATCGCTATCTGGTTGCGCTGGCCGTTGCAGTTCCCGCCATGCTCTGGCCCTTGTGGAGTACCACAAAGGCAGCAGGACGCCTGGCTTCCGCGAAACTGGCTGTGCAAAGAGCGCTTATCGGCGGGGCGCTGCTCGTTTTCACCGCTAGCCTTATTCTTGGAACCATTGCTACCTTCGCGCAGATACCCACGGAACAGCGGTTTAACCGGCAGCAGGACGCCCTGGTTGGCGATTTGCTCCAGCTTCATATTACGCATATGTACACTGACTACTGGACGTGCGATCTCACAGCCTTTCTCAGCCGCGAGCGGATCACCTGCGATGTGCTGGACGAGCAGCTCCAACAGGGTGTCAATCGCTATACTCCCTACATAGCAATGGTGGAACATGATCCCAATGCCGCCTACGTGTTCCCCATCGGCTCGCCCCAATCGGCGGCTTTCGCGCAAAAGAACGCCCAGGATAGGCTGCATTACCGGCTGATCGCAGCAGATACCTACGATATATTTCTGCCAGCATCACCTTCTTGAGCAATCGAGCAATCCTTTCTTTATTTGACGCATATTCGTATGCTATACTGGCTCCAAAACGGTAGGAACAATAAACTATGCAGGATGATACCCAGGCAAAGCAGGAGGCGATCATCTCCCTGCAAGAACAAGTTGCGCAGCATAATAATGACTATAAGAAATTAGAGATCAGGCGATAAGTGCCTGCTGATCGTGACGAAGTATGCATTTTGCATGAAGTAGCGTTGGAGCATGTTGGAGCCTATGCGGGTCATGGACCCTGGGATAACGATCTGCACCATATTGAGCAGGTCTACCTGCTTAATGGCGGTGAGTTTCTGGTGGGAATCTATGAAGGCCGCGTCGTGGCAATGGGGGCGTTTAAGAAAACAGATGCCGAACGCGCGGAAATCAAGCGCATGAGAGTGCATCCCGATTTTCAAGATCGCGGGTTTGGACAACTGATCCTTCTTGCACTCGAAGCGCGCGCGCGGGCAATGGACTACGCTGTGCTGCATCTTGATACCTCAACGGTGCAGGTTGCCGCTCAGAAGCTCTATCGCAAGCACGGATTTCGCGAGACCGGTGAAACGAAAGTCTCGCGCGGCTCTACAGATATCTTGTTTGAGAAAAGGATTCGATGAATCGAGGAGACAAAGCGCCCCGACAGGGGCGAAAACAACCGCTCGCTGCTCTTCTCGTGCAACAGGGATTGTTCGAGGATAGCGACGAGGCGCGGCGCTGGATCATGGCTGGGCAGGTATTGGTGAACGAGCAGCGCGTCGACAAGCCGGGAACGCTCGTTTCCCCAGAGGCAACGCTGCGCGTGCTTGGCAGACATCGCTATGCCAGCCGCGGCGGATACAAACTGGCCGCGGCGTTGCAGTACTTCGGCATCGATATGACCGGGCGTGTCGCGCTGGACTGCGGCGCTTCCACCGGCGGATTTACCGATTGCCTCTTGCAGCACGGCGCGTCGCTCGTCTACGCGGTTGAAGCTGGCTACGGGCAACTCGTGGGCCGCCTGCGCGCCGATCCGCGCGTGCGCAATCTTGAGCGCACGAACCTGGGTGATCCTCTCTTACAGACGCTCGATCCACCTCCTGAGGTGGTCACGCTCGATCTCTCGTATCTCTCGCTGACGAAAGCTTTGCCGCTGGCCGCCGCGTTATTGGCTCCGGCGGGACACATCCTGGCCCTCCTCAAACCCCTCTTCGAGGTCGAAAGCGCCCAAGCCAGGCGCACCGGCCAGATCGACGATCCCGCCCTGCTTGTCGCTGCGCTGCGCCAGGTGCTTGCGGCCGGCGCGGCGGTTGGCTTGCTTCCTGGAGGCGCGGCAAAGCTGGCGCTGCAACCGCGTCATGGCGTTACAGAGTTTTTTACGTATTTCACCCGCGACCCGCGACAACAACCCTGGCGCTTTGATGAGGCAATGCTGGCAGCCATCGTACACGATCATGGCATTGGACAATCCGCGGAACCTGAAAATGCGTAAAATGGTTGTTGCTCCCCTTGACCCCATCGCCTTTTGCGGTTATACTCAATGTATAAGTATTCAATGGCAGAATGGGAGGTCTGAACATGTCGCAAACAGCAAAACGTTTCAGTCATTTCTTATTTCCGAGCATTATCTCGCTATTTGTGCTTGTCCTGGTCAGCGCCTGCGGATCAACGACAACCACCACGTCCGCGACGCCTGCGGCCAAAGGGAATGTTTCGGTCCTGTATGCAGGCTCACTGGTGAGTATCATGGAGCATCAGATAAGCCCTGCCTTTGACAAAGCGACCGGCTACACCTTCCAGGGCGAGGGCAAAGGCTCAATCGCGCTCGCTAACGAGATCACCGGACACCTGCGCACGCCTGATATTTTTATCAGCGCCGATCCGAAGGTCAATGGGTTGCTGATGGGAGCAGCGAATGGGAACTATGTCTCCTGGTATTTGACGCTGGCGCGCACTGAACTCGTGATCGGCTATAATCCGAACAGCAAGTTCGCGGCTGATTTCCAGGCGGCGGCCAGCGGCAGCAAGCCCTGGTATCAGGTGTTGGAGGAACCCGGCGTGCGCCTGGGTCGTACCGATCCGGAACTTGATCCGAAGGGAGTTTCAACGATTCTCATGTTTGATCTGGCGCAGACCTACTATAACCAGCCCGGCCTTGAACAGAAGATTCTGGGCGCTGACGAGAATGCCAGCCAGGTCTTCCCCGAAGAGACCCTGGTGGCGCGTCTGGGAGCCGGACAGTTGGACGCTGGCATTTTTTATCTGAACGAGGCGAAGGCAGCGCATCTGCCGTACATCACGCTGCCCGACCAGGTCAATCAGGGCAATCCAGCGTATGCGTCCACTTACGCGACGGTACATTGGACAGACCCAAAAACGAAAAAGGTTCATACCGGCGCGCCCATTCTCTACACCATCACCATTCCCAGCACATCTAAGAACCAGGCCGGGGCTATCGCTTTCGTGAAATTCATGCTATCATCTCAAGGGCAGTCGATCCTGCAAACAGACGGCGTGCTGTCAACGCCGGTCAAGCTGACGGGAGAAGCAAGCGTTGTACCGCAGCAATTGCAGCAGTATATCCAGAGTTCATAGGCTTAGCGAGGAGTCATAAAATTGCAGCAGGCAGCATCTGGCAATGTGAGAATGGCTACTCGCCCTCGTCATCCCAGGGCGGGGTGGGGAATCGCGCTCTGGTTTCTGGGCATCTGCCTGCTCATCTACCTTGCCGGTCCGCTCATCTATTTCTTCTTCGTGCTGCAGTGGCCCATCGTGCCGTCAGCTCTCAGCGATCCGGAGGCGCTGCAAGCTCTTTCCACCTCTCTGATCAGCGCAACGACAGCCACGATCCTGATGGGCCTTTTCGGGATACCGCTCGGCTACCTGCTGGCCCGCTACAACTTTCCAGGCAGGAGCCTGTTGAATATCGCAGTCTACCTGCCCCTGGTATTCCCGCCAGTTGTGAGCGGCATCCTCTTGCTCGTCCTGTACGGTCCCTATGGCCTCATCGGCGGGCCATTGACCGCGGCTGGTCTGGAACTTGACGACACCACGGTGGGCATTATCCTGGCGCAGATATTTGTGGCAGCCCCCTTTGTGATCGTCTCAGCGCGTTCAGCCTTTGAGGCTATCGATCCAAAGCTGGAGCAAGTTGCCGCGACGCTGGGAAAAGGGCGCTGGTCGCTCTTCTGGCAGGTGAGCCTGCCCCTCGCGCGCAGCGGCATCATTTCTGGCCTGATCCTGGCCTGGATGCGCGCGTTGGGCGAGTTCGGCGCAACGGTAGTCATGGCCTATCACCCCTACACGCTGCCCGTCTACACCTACGTGCAACTGACCGGCATCGGCGTGCCGCAAACGCTGCCGCTCGCGCTGTATGCATTGGTCATCAGCGCCAGTGTGATCGGACTGATCTTCGTCCTCCAGCGTGTCCTCGGAGGCCGCGTATGGTTATGACTTCCGGGCGGCGCGACGACATCGAGGAACAGGCGACCAATACCCGCTCGCCCTCAGCAGAGCAGACGCGCGTGGAGATGCTCTCCGTCGCTGTGCGGCGGCAACTCCCCGGCTTCTTGCTGGACATCGCGTTCGCTGTCCCTCCTGGTCTGACCGTTTTCTTTGGGCCGTCAGGAGCAGGCAAAAGCCTGACATTGCAAACGCTGGCCGGGTTATTTCCGGCGGATGAAGCGAAGATCATCTTTGGAGAGCAGGTCTGGCACGACAGCGCGCGGCGCGTATTTGTGCCGGCGCAGCAGCGCCGCGTCGGCTATGTGCCGCAAAGCTACGCGCTTTTCCCGCACCTGACAGTCGCGCAGAACATCGCCTTCGGCGTTGCCGCTTCGCGCGCCGAGAAGCAGCGGCGTATCGCGGAGTTGGTGAGTTTGATGCGGCTGGACGGCCTGGAGAGGCAGCATCCAGCGCAGCTCTCCGGGGGTCAGCAGCAGCGTGTGGCGCTGGCGCGCGCCCTGGCGGTTCATCCCCAGCTCTTATTGCTCGACGAGCCTTTCTCGTCCCTCGATGCTCCCGTGCGTGAGAGCTTGCGAGAAGAGTTGCGCACCCTCCAGCAGCAGGTTGGCATCCCCATTATCATGGTTACGCATGATGCGCAGGAAGCCAGCGCCCTGGCTGACACAGTGGTAGCGATCAACGCCGGACGCGTGCTGCAAATCGGCTCGCAAGAATCGATATTCCGCTCGCCGAACACCAGTACCATAGCGTCCCTGGTCGGAATGCACACCCGCTGGCAAGGCGAAGTCACGGCGCTGTACCAGGATCGCGACGAAGCGCAACTTTCCCGGCAGCCGGTAGCCGCGATTGAAGTCGCGGGTTTTCAGGTCTACGCTCGTGTCCCACCGCATTTCAACCTGACCCAGGGGCAAGGCATTGAAATTGGTATCCGCGCAGACGAAGTTCGACTCTATTCTGGCGGCGGACTGGACGAGGAAGCGCTGCAGCCCAGACACCCCCCTACTGTTATTCGCGGCGTCATTGTCCGCGAGCAATCCCAGGGCATCATCCGCCTGGCGACTGTGCGTCTTGACGGCGGACTGCTGATCAGTATTCCCGTTATGCGCCGGGAGTACCTGGAGCAGGCGTTTGCTGTTGGGAGCCAGGTGACGGCGCAGATACCACTTGACGCGGTCCACATCTTCGCTCCGTCTGCCGGGCCGTTTTCTGTGGAGTAACCATGCCTTGTGCCGGCGGCTGAACCGGCAAGGGGTTGACGGTAACACTCTTGAATGATGCCGTTACCTGGTTTGATGCCTGGCTCCCTTGCACAAAGAGCGCGATCTGGCCTTCCGTGTAATCCGAGTCAGTAATAGAGGCAACCACGGAGCCGTTAATGCGCAGCGTCATTGCTGGCCCATCCATGATCACCGTCAACACGTTTTGCTGGCCTATGGGATTGATATGCGTCGTTTGCGTCGGCCCGGCCAGGAAGACGGATTGCTGATCCTTCTGCATGTCCAGGTATTCTTTGCTGATCGAGTAACTGCGATTCCCATAGATATCAACCCGGTAGTCATGGTCAAGATTCGCGTCGCCGCGCACATAGACGCCGACGCTGTCATTGTTGCCCGCCTGCACAATCGTAAAAACCACCGTGAGCATGAAATTGTTGAACGTCCTCTCCGTGGGCAGGCTTTCTATCAGGACATCGTGGTTCGTATTTGAAAGCATCAGCGAGTCATTGAGCATCAAGCGCACGTATCCAGCAGCATTATTAAGATACCACCCTTTGTTTGGCCCGCTAAAATCATCGTAAAATAGAGGTTGTGGCGTTGAAGACGGGGTAAGCGCCGGTGTGGCAGTGGCAGTCGGAGAAGAGCCGCCCGGATTTGTTTTGCTCTGCGCATTGCCTTTGCCCAGAATGAAAAAGTAAATCACACTGCTCAAAATGAGCAAGACTAAGAAAGCAACCGTGAGAACGGCGCTGATAGGAAACCATCGCGCGTGAATTTTATCTCGCATAAGTACTACTCAATGGCTCATTGCAGGCAAGCCAGCATGAACACGATTCATAGAGATTTATCACTCATAATGAGACGAACAGGAAGTCCAGGGAAGTAACGCCTTAGTACCAGCTTGAGAAAAAAGAAGAAAGGGTTGATACGCAATGGACAAGATGTTGGCGGCAATGTTCTACGCGCCGCTGGATGTGCGGCTGGAGGAGCTGCCGATCCCACAGCCTGGCCCCGGTGAGGTGCTGATCAAAGTGGAAGCCGCTGCCACCTGCGGCACGGACGTGAAAACCTACCGGCGCGGGCATCCGCTGCTCTTTCGCCAGACGCCCGCCGGGTTCGGCCACGAGGTCGCGGGCGTCGTAGCTGCCACCGGCCCAGGCGTGACGCAGTGCCGCGCAGGCGATGCCGTGGTAGCGGCGAACTCTGCTCCATGCCTGGACTGTTATTATTGCCGTCGCGAGCGGTACAGCCTGTGCGAAAACCTGCTCTTTCTCAACGGTGCGTTCGCTGAATACCTGCTCGTTCCAGAGCGCATCGTGCGGCTCAACCTGCACCGGATTCACGCGGGTACGTCGTTTGTCGCTGCCGCGCTCACGGAGCCGCTGGCCTGCGCCATCCATGGTATCGACGCCTGCCATCTGACTTCTGAAGACACCGCGGCGATTGTGGGCTGCGGCCCTCTGGGCTTGCTGCTGGCGGCAACAGCTAAACTGCGAGGAGCGCGCGTGATCGCCACCGGGCGAGGAGCCGAACGCCTTGCCCTTGCCAGCCATTTCGGCGCGGACGTGGTTATCGACGCGAGCGATATGCCAGCGGAGGAACAATGTGACGCGGTGCGCGCGCAAACCGGGGGACAGCGCGGCGCGGACGTGGTCATCGAGGCAGTAGGAACGCCGGAGACCTGGGAAATGGCCGCTCGCATGGCGCGTCCCGGCGGCCTCGTCACTGTTTTTGGCGGCTGCGCGGCGGGAACGCACGTTACCTTAGAAACGTATCCGCTCCATTATGGAGAGCTAACCATCAAGGGCGTTTTTCACCACACTCCGGCTTATTTTGCCCAGGCGCTTGAACTGATCGCCAGCCATGCTATCGATGTCGAGGCTTTGATAACAGCGCGCCTGCCGCTTACCGCCATCCTGGAAGCCTTCAATCTGCTGCTGCGCAAGCAAGGCATCAAGTACGCACTGATCCCGCCTGGCGTCTCAAACCTGCATTGATGCCCATCTTCAGTCAGACGCGACCAGCAGCCCACAGGTGATCATGTCGCGGTACATATCGATGACCTGTTGCACGCTGAGGCGACCGGCGGGACGAAACCACGTCGCCACTTCCGTACACGTGGCGATGATGGCATAGGAGGCGATCTTCACATCGCTGATCCTGAAAACGCCGTGTTCCATGCCATCCTGGAGCAGTTCTTGCAACAGCGCCTCGTAGCGATCGCGCAGCGACAGGATGTACGCGCGTTTCTCGCCTTCGAGCGCGCGAATCTCCGTATCGATGATGAAAAACTCGTTCTTGTACGTCGTGTGCAGGCGGATATGGTTGGCGATAGCAGCAGAGAGACGCTGCCGCGGCTCATGCTCTTCGCGCAGGATGCGTTCCAGCGCGGCATTGAGTTGCAGCATGTACGTTTCCATGATTTCCACCAGCAGCGCCTGCTTGCTGGCATAATGATAGTAGATGCTGGCGGCCTGAATGCCGGCCATGCGCGCGATATCACGCATGGTGGCGGCGTGGTATCCGTATTCGGCGAACAACCGCACGGCGGCGGCCATCACGTTTTCCCGCACGGGGCGCCCTTCATGCCGCGCCGTCTCATCAGATGGTATTGTCTTCATGGCGCTATTGTAACAGATAACGCGCGCTGTGCATACCGGTTATGCCGCGGCGCGCGCTTTACGCTGCCGATCAGCTTTGACCACGGTAGTTCCAATGGCCCGACCGACGAGAACAGGAGGCTCCAGCATATCAGCCGCCGAGTCGTTGATATCCGACCTGGCGGCAATAACTTTATAGGCCGCAAATTCGATGCGCCGCGAGGTGCGCCCGACGCGGGTAATGCGGCCCGTCACCTCGACAAAATCGCCCGCGAAGACGGGAGCAAGCAGTTCAACCTGCTCGTATCCGGCCAGCAGTCCCTCGTCACCATCGTAGAGAATCGCTAACTCGGTGGCGACATCGCCAAAAAGGGAAAGCAGGTACGCGCCGTTGACGAGCTGCCCGCCATAATGTGCCTCATGCGCGCTGATGCGCACGCGCAAAGTAGACGTATATTCGGTTGATTGCTGCATATCTTTCTCCTGGAAATGGTCTAACAGACTAACGAACGTTTGGTAGGTTCTTGTTATTAGTATGTACGATAGCGGTGAAAAAAACAAGGGCAAAAGATAATCGACTCTATTCAAAGCTTGTGATATAATTAGCTCACGCTCTACCAGAAGCCTCATTATGCCCTGTTGCTGGCGATGAGCAGAAAGGAGGCCGCGCGCACCTACCGCATTCAACCATGCTCCGTTCCCCGTTTTTGTTGTTTTACACGTTATCTTTACTTGTTATCAAGGAGGATTTTGCATGGCAATTGCTGAAAAGGAGAGTTATTTCCCTCGCTGGACGGTGAAAAACGAGGGGATCATTGCCCCCGATGAGCGCCTTCCCTGGGGACAAACCATCGTTCTCGGTTTGCAACACGTCCTTGCCATGTTTGGCTCAACCGTTCTGGCTCCTATCATCATGGGCTTCAATCCCAACACCGCCATTTTCTTTTCCGGCATTGGTACCTTGATATTTTTCTTTATCGTCGGCGGTCGCGTGCCGAGTTACCTCGGCTCTAGCTTTTCGTTCATCGCCGTCATACTGGCGGTGACAGCATACTCTGGCATTGGCCCGAACCACAATATCCCGCTCGCGCTGGGGGGCATCATTGCTTGCGGGGTCCTCTATGGCATTATTGCCGTTATTGTGATGATTGCCGGCTCGGCCTGGATCGAGTACCTTATGCCGCCCGTTGTCACGGGAGTTGTGGTGATGATCATCGGACTGAACCTGGCTCCAACCGCGATTAACGATGCGGCTGGCAGCGCCTTCGACTCCATCATGGCGATCGTTACCGTCATCGCCACTGCTCTTGTAGCCGTCTACTTCCCTGGAATGTTACGCCGCCTGCCCATTCTCATTGGCGGAATCATCGGCTACCTGGTCTATCTCCTCTTCGCCAATGGTTTCGGATTGGGCAAGGCTATTGACTTCTCAGGAGTAGCGAGCGCGGCCTGGATCGGCCTGCCGCAGTTTACCACTCCCAGGTTCACGACCAACGCCATTTCGCTCATCGCCCCCGTCGCGATTGTCCTGATCGCGGAAAATACCGGGCATGTGAAAGCCGTGGCGGCCATGACCGGTCGTAACCTGGACAAATATCTCGGACGCGCCTTCCTGGGCGATGCGATCTCCACCATCGTCTCCGGCTTTGGCGGAGGAACGGGTGTCACGACCTATGCAGAGAATATCGGCGTGATGGCCGTCACGCGCATTTACTCATCCCTGATCTTCATCATCGCCGCTATCGTTGCGCTTTTGCTTGGATTCTGCCCCAAGTTCGGCGCGCTGATCGCGACGCTTCCCGGAGGTGTGATCGGCGGGCTGGCCGTCGTTCTCTTCGGCCTGATCGCCGCTACCGGCGGGCGCATCTGGATTGAGAACAAGGTTGACTTCTCCAAGAGCCGCAACCTGATTACGGCTGCCGTCGCTCTGACCGTCGGCGCGGGCATGATCAGCGTGCGCACTGTCAACTTTGGCCTGACCGTGGGCAACTTCACGCTGGGCGGCATCGGCGTCGCGACATTTGGCTCGATCATCCTCTACCAGATTCTGCGCGAGCGCAACCCGCAGCCGGAAGAGGCCGTCACCGCCGACTCCGCCGTCGGCCTGAATCCCGCCGCGGAGATCGAACCACAAGCTGGCATCGGAGAATAACAACCGCCGCTCATCTACCAAATATACGTAAAAAGCGAGGAGGAACAACCCACAGGGCTGTTCCCCCTCGCTTGACATACTATACTTTTTATAGTAACTTAGTTTTGCATAGAAAAAACTATGCTTTATCAAACTTCTAAAAAGTGGAGAACCAAGAGATATGACTGCTGGAGAAATGCAAGCCTTGCTCTCACAACCGAATAACGCGATTGTCGGCGTCAACCGGGCCGCTGGGGGACCACAGCTTACCCCAGTTTGGTACGCCTGGGATGGCGCGAAATTCTTTTTCACGACGACCAAAGATCGCGCCAAGTACCTGAACATCAGGCGCGATTCATCCATCTCACTGATTGTCGATGACATTGTCACCCATAAATATGTAGCGGCATATGGACACGCTGAGATAATTGAGCAAAATGTTGGAGAACTCGCGCGTCCGATCATCAAAAAATACGTGCCGGAAGACAAAATTGAACAGTGGGCAGCGAGGATACAGAACGATCCGAGTCGGGTGCTTGTCGTATTACATCCAGAGAAGGTTCTTACCAGCTAACGCCTTCGCCGGATAAACATGATACAATAGCAACGAAGATCAAAACGCTACCAGTATTGTTCACTGTGGAGCTTGTACCATGTTACGTTACACAACGGCCCCAGCATTGACCGACCAGTACATTGACAGCGTATGGGAAACCTTGCCGCTCCGCGTGCGCCCCACGCTGCTGCTCAGCAACGAGGCGCTTTCGGCGCAACTTGGCTGCGACCTGACCATCGCTAGCGAGACCTTCCAGTACACTGGCAGTTTCAAGTTCCGCGCCGCCTATAACCTGCTGTCGAGCATTCCGCAGCAGCGCGTCGTGGCTGCTTCTTCCGGCAATTTTGGGCAGGCCGTGGCCTATGCCTGCAAGCTGCTGGGCAAAACCGCCACCATTGTCATGCCCAACACATCAGCGCAGGTGAAGATCGAGGCCGTGCAGTCCTACGGAGCCGCGGCTGATCTGATCAATGTGCGCGAGATTAGCCGGGACGGGCGCGTGCAACAATTGCTCGCGGAACATCCCGACGCCTTCGCCGCGCGGGCGTATGACGATTACCGCGTCGTAGCGGGCAATTCGACGCTAGGTAAGGACATTCTCGGCGCGGGCAGCTTTGACATGATTGTCGTTCCTGTGGGCGGCGGCGGTCTCTCGTCAGGGATTGTCGTGGCGCGCAATCACTTGAACGCTGCCACGGGGATCATCGGCGCTGAGCCGCTGCTGGGCAATGACGCGGCGCGTTCGTTGCACAGCCATCGGCTCATACGCAACGAACAGGAGCCAGCGACGATAGCCGACGGCGCGCGCACTATCAGCCTGGGACAACTCAACTGGGAAATACTGAGTCAGGGTATTGCCGATATCATCTCAGTGCCGGACGAAGTGACGCTCGACGCATTACGCCGCTATTTCCGTTTCGCCAACCTCAAAGTTGAGCCGACCGGCGCGCTGAGCCTCGGCGCGGTCATCGCGCAGCCGCAGCGCTTCGCGGGCAAGCGGGTCTGCTGCATCGTGAGCGGCGGCAACGTCGATCCGGCGGTCTACGCAAAGGCACTGCTAGGGGAATAGCAGCGCCAACTTTTCCGCTATGCCCAGGGCTGCGGCGGATACAGCACCAGGTTCGAGAAGGTAGCTGCTGCGCCCGCAGGAGATTGCGGCAGGTTTGAGACGAACATGGCAATGGAACCGCTGGCATAGGTGTTATCGGTAATTGTTTTGAGCTTTTGGCCGTTCACGTAAAGGGTCATGACTGCGCCCTTCGCGCTGATGGCGATGTGATTTACCTTGCCTGCTTTGTTAATAATCGAGGTGGTCGTATAGTTGACCAACTGCTGGCTATTAGAGACGCCTGATGCATCAACGGTTCCCTTGAAGATCGCATAGGAACCATCCCCGTAGATCTCGAAACGATAGTAGGTGGCGATATCGAGATTTTGATCGGATGTTCCGCGTATGTAGATACCGTACCCATTATCTTGAGTGCCTTTTGAAAGATTGGCGTTAACCGTCAGATAGAAATCCCCGAAATTCTGGTTATTGGGGACAAGTTCCCAGAGCAGCCTGTTGTTGTCGTCTTCCAGCACCATCGAGCCATTGCCTACTTTGACGGAGAACGCGCCAGCTTTGCTGGTCAAATCCCAGCCATTGTTGTTGTTCGCAAAAGAATCGGAGAACAGCGGTTTCCCCGTTGGCGCGGGTAAAGGGGTGGGCTTTGGCGTGACCTGGGCAGTAGTAAATTGAGGTTTGAGGTAGAAGAAGCCAGCGCCAAGACTCCCGACCAGCACCACAACGATCAGCGCGATGATCCCGATGATCAGTCCTGTTTTTGGCCGGCGCTCAGGTTCATGCTCTTCTTCCTCGTAGGAAGGATTGAGCGTATCCGACGGCGCGCCGCCCATGGGATATTGCGCCGTGGGAAAGCTGTTAAAACCGGGCTGCTGGAAGCTGCTTAGCGCCTGTTGAGTGAACCCCGGAGACTGAAAGCCGTTCTGGCTGCCTGTTCCTGCCGGCCATCCCACTGGGGAGAGTTGTGAAGGAGGCTGCGTCCCTTGCTGGAAACCGCCGAAAGCAGGCGGCGCGTTACGTGGTTGCGATGGAGGCACTGGCGTATATGGCTGCTGCGGAGTCGCGGGGGATTGTGCATGGCCGCCGAACAGAGAATTGGGCGGCCCAAACGGCAGTTGCGCAGCAAATTGGCTTTTAGACGGGCTTGCCGGAGCGGATTGCGCCGCTGATTGTCCCCATTGTTGCCCTGATGAGAAAGAAGATTGTGAAACAGCGTCGCCCCAGGCAGAACCGGAGGGTGATGGCGTGGCCTGTTGCGGCGCATTGACGAAGCCGCAATTGCTGCACTGCACTTCCTTTGGCCCTAATGGTTTTCCGCAGCGCTGGCAAAGCTGATATGAGGCATTACCAGATGACGAATAGATTGAAGACATAGAAAAGCCTCCATAGAACACACGATGAAACTCTGCTTGAGTATTTCATACTTTGTTGCTGTTGTCTATGTTAATAGCATATTTGGGCCAGGGCTTGTGAATACTGCCTGATCCCCACATCTCCTATGACCCCTACGCCTCCCATGACCCCCACAAGGGGGGTCACTACATTTTGCACACCTCGACGAGCCACAACGGGTAGTGACCTCCCTTGTGGGGGTCAGGCACAACGGGGGGATCAGTTACCTCACGCCGCGCGCTTCCTGCAACAGTTCATAGACCCGGCAAGGATGAAGCGGCATCTCGCGCACTCGTATGCCGAAGGGAGCCAGGGCATCATCAATGGCCGAGGCGAACAGCGCCGGTACAGGAATAACTCCCGCCTCGCCCGCGCCCTTCATGCCGAGCGGGCTGAGCGGTGAAGGCGTCTCTATATGTGCCACGATGAGCGGCGGCACTTCGGCTGCCGTCGGCAAGAGATAATCCATGAAACTGGCGTTGATGAGCTGTCCTTCTTCATTGTACACCAACCGTTCAAAGAAAGCGCCGCCGATGCCCTGCGCCACGCCGCCATGGACCTGTCCTTCAACGACGACCGGGTTCACAACGCGCCCGCAGTCATGCACTGCTGCATACTTAACGAACGAGACCATGCCGCTAGACACATCCACCTCGATAATGGCTCCATGCACGCCGCTGGCGAAGCTGGCATGAGGCGGGCTGTAAAACTCGGTGGCCTCCAATCCCGGCGCGCTGCGTTCGGGCGGCAGCGCCGGTCCAGACCGCGGACCTGCCAGTTTCATGCTCATCAACTGGCGCGCGTTCTCGCCATACGCGTAGCGCAGGGGATTCGCCGAGATGGCTACCTGGCCCAGCGTCAGCGAGCGATGCGGCGCGTCGCGCACGAACACTTTGCCATCGGCCAACTCGATGTCATCTGGTGCGGCCTCGAAGAGATCGGCGGCCACCTGCTGCGCTTTCTCGCGCACTTTGACGGCGGCAAGGTGCATGGCTGCTCCGGCGACCGTCGCGGCGCGGCTGGCAAACGTGCCGACGCCCCAGTTGAACGCCTGCGAATCGCCTTCCGTCAACAGCACATCCGCGGGACGGACGCCAAGCTGGTCGGCTACGATCTGCGCGAACACCGTGGCATGGGCCTGCCCCTGCGAAGTGACGCCCGTTGCGGCGAAGACGCGCCCGTCCGACTCCACGCGCACGTTGGCTCCTTCATACGGGCCAATCGACGTACCTTCGACATAATAGCCGATACCGATGCCCAGGTAGCGCCCTTGCTGGCGCGCTTCCGCCTGCATCTGTGGGAAGTCGTCATAATCCAGCAGATTTTTCAGCTTGTCCAACCCGGCCTGATAGTTGCCGCTATCATACTTTGTCGGCCCACCGTCCTGATACACGAATCCTACGTCCCAGGGGAACTCGTCAGGCTGGATAAAGTTGCGCGAACGCACTTCGCAGCGATCCAGGTTCAATTCTCTGGCGATGCGATCCATAATGCGCTCCATCACGAAGACAGCGTGCGGGCGTCCCGCGCCTCGATAGGGGCTGACCGGCACTTTGTTCGTGTACAATACAGTAAACTCGCTGGCATAGTGTTTTAGGCGATACGGCCCCGGCAGGGAACACGCCGTAATGATGGGGACGATGATCCCATAGGGCGTGTACGCGCCGGTATCATGCAGAAACGTGTCGCGCACGGCCAGCAGGATGCCTTGATCGTCAAAAGCATACTCGACGTCGTGCAGTTGCCCGCGCTCCTGGTTGGAGGAAATGAAATTCTCGCGCCGGTCTTCGATCCACTTCACCGGTCTGCCAAGCTGCATGGCGGCAAAGGGCGTCAGGATTTCTTCGGGATAGAACATCATGATCTTCGTGCCAAAGCCGCCGCCGACATGGGGGGCAATGACGCGCACTTTGTATTCGGGAAGATGAAAGATCGCGGCGAGGCCATTGCGAATGGGAATGGGGCCTTGTGTCGAGATCCAGCACGTCAACATACCCTCGTGGGCTTCCCAGCGCGCCAGCACGCCGCGTCCTTCCATCGGCATAGCCGCTCCGCGCTCGAAGGAGAACGTTTCGCGCATCACGTGCGGCGCGCTGTCGAAGATCGCGTCGGGATCGCCGACGACCTGCACCAGGTGCGCGGCCACATTGCCCGGCACGTCCGCGTGAACCAGCGGCCCATCTGCACGCGCGGCCACCTCGAAGTTATGCACGATGGGCAGCAGCTCGTACTCAACATCGATGAGGTCGAGCGCGTCTTCAGCGATGTAGCGGCTATCGGCGACGACAAAGGCTACGGCCTCGCCCACGTAGCGCACCTCGTTGCGCGCCAGGGGTAACTGTGTGCGCGGCTCCGTCAGCGCGTGATGGGGAACGAGCAAAGGCGATGGCTCAAGCACGTCACCCAGGTCGGCGGCGGTGATCACCAGGTGGACGCCGGGCAGCGCCCGCGCCGCGCCGGTATCGATGCTGATAATGCGCGCGTGGGCGTGAGTGCTGCGCAGTACCGCCGCGTGGAGCATCTCCGGCAGGTCGATGTCGTCAACAAACATGCCTTTGCCGCGCAACAATTGTGGGTCTTCGAGGCGCTGCACAGGCGCGCCAAACCAGCGAGTCGCCATCAGCTTTCCTCCTTGTTATGTGCCTCGTGTGCCTCGCGCAAGCGTTCAGCCGCCAGCTTGACCGCCTCGACGATGTTTTGGTAGCCGGTGCAGCGACACAAATTGCCGGAGAGGCCATGCCGGATCTCTTCTTCCGTGGGGTCCGGATTTTCGTGCAGCATGGCGTGAACTGAGATGATGATGCCCGGCGTGCAGAAACCGCATTGGAGGCCGTGTTTTTCGAGAAAGGCTTGTTGAATAGGGTGCAACTCGCTGTTCGTCCCGGCCATGCCTTCAATCGTGGTGATCGCCATGTCGTCGGCCTGCATCGCCAGCATCAGGCAGGCGCGCACCGCTTCTCCGTTCAGCAAGACGGTGCAGCAGCCGCAGACGCCATGCTCGCAGCCGACGTGAGTACCCGTCAGGTGCAGATCGTGACGCAGAAAATCTGAAAGCAAGAGGCGTGCTGGCACAAGCTTTTCGTAGTGACGACCGTTCACGGTCACTGCAATAAGGCTTTCCTCGCTGAATGTGGGAAAGAGATCGTGTTCTTGCATCAGGCATCCACCTTCCTCTGCTCGCGCCGTTCCCAGGCCGCTCGCAGCGCCCGCTTCGTGTATTCGGCCGTCAGGGCGCGGCGATATGCGACCGTGGCGTGTACATCCTCCATGTCAGAAGTGACCAGTCCGGCGGCGATTTCAGCCGCGCGCAACACGGCCTGCTCATCGAGGCGCGAGCCAAGAATGGCGTTTTCCACCTCGCGGGCGCGTACCGGCTGACCGGCAATGCCCAGGTAGGCGATATGAGCAGCCATGCAGGCATCATCGAGAGCGGGGGTCAAGACCGCGGCAACGCCAACCAGGGCATAGTCGCCGGAGCGGCGGGCGCATTCTATGAATACCCACCCTGCCTGCGGCGGTATCCAGGGGAAACGGACTTCCGTCACCATCTCTCCCGGCTCCAGCGCCGTTGAAAGATAGCCGGTAAAAAACTCCTCGGCCTTTAATACGCGCTCACCAAGCACGCTCTCGATCACCACTTCGCCGTTGAGGCAGGTCAGCAGCGCGGGCAATTCAGCCGCCGGGTCGGCATGAGCAATGCTGCCGGCGACCGTTCCCCGGTTGCGTATCTGCATATGGCCGATATGCTTGATGGCTTCAACGAGGATTGGATGTTGTTCTCGCACCAGAGGCGCGCGCTCGACCTGTTGCTGGCGCACCGTCGCCCCGATGGCGAGGTAGCCGTCTTCGGCCTCGATATAGTGCAGTTCAGCAAGGTGGTTGATATCGACGAGATAAGCGGGATTCGCCAGGCGCATGTTGAGCAATGGAATAAGGCTTTGCCCGCCCGCTACAACTTTGCAGTCGTCTTTGTGCAGGTCAAGCAGCGCCAGCGCTTCGTCCAACATGCGAGGAGCGCAATACTGAAAACGCGGAGGTTTCATGTGTTCTCCCCATCAACAGAAAAAATTAGGACGATGACATTACGATTGACTCTTTTAGCCATCAGCCCTTTAGCAGGCTCACAGCATCTTCTCAGGCTTCTCAGGCGGAAGGAACAAGGCAGACCAGGCGATCCGTCGGGAATAAGCATGAATCTAATCGTAGTTGGCGATTCTGTCAAGCCCTAATGAGATGAATGGCGTTTTTATAGAGCCAGTCGAAGCCGCGATCCTCCACCTCAACACACATGCTGGACATAGAGCAAGTATTCCTTCCGATTTAACGGATTATGATCCATGCGCTTTCTTGTGGGACACTCCCCCTCTTTTTTGAGAAAACCGGCTTCTTGAACCAGAAAAACGCCCTCACCCTCCGTAAAAGAAGGAAGTTCTCTCCTGAATTTCTCAGACGTTTCCACAGGCAGCGTACCCGTCAAAAGGAACATGTCGTTGTGCAGGATGGGTTGCTCGTAGACTGCCCGAAGCTCCGACAATTTGAACATGGATGTGCTGAGCGCGTGGACGGGGACGCTCAGTTCAAACTGGTTGATCGGTTCATAGACATCCGTGCCAGCCTGAGAGAGCGCCTCCATCAACACCAGCGGAACCAGGTTTCTGAAGTCACCGCCTTTCGTTCCGTCTTGCCTATGGCTATCATAGCCTGTGTGGGTGAGGGTGACCACGATATCAGTCACTTCCCATCCGTACAAACCCTGCGCGAGGGCAGCGCGCACGGTCTCCTCAATCGCCCGGTGGAAGTGCAGAGGCAGAGCGCCGGGGGTACTTTTATACGTCACCCCGCTGCCCGCAGGCCCTGGCTCAACCAGAAAGCCAACGGTTGCCGCAAATGGGTTATCCGCCGCTCCCATGATTTCTATGGCCTGCCCTGTCCCTCTGGGCTTTTCGATACAGACGATGCCGGTCTCCGCGAAACGAACATCCAGACCATAGTGTTCCTGGAGCATGGCCTCGATTACTTCTTTTTGTACCTCCCCGAATATGCGGAGATAGATGGTCTGATGAACATCATCCTTCAGCACAGCGATCAGAGGATCTTCCTCTGCCAGTTCCAGGAGAGCTTGATAGAGCTGATGATCTTGTTCGCGGCGCGTGGCTTCAATACGCGTCTCCAACCGAGGCGTCGCGAAATGAAGCGTTTTGATGTGGTCGGACCACTCGCCGACAACATCGCCTATCTTCACCTCTTTCAACCCCCAGACTTTACAAATCTCGCCTGCCCCCACTTGTTGCACCTGCACCGTTTTCCCTACCCAAAACACGTGAAGCTTTTGAATCTTGCCTGTGTACGTCTCGCTTTCGCCCTCGTGCTTCCTTCTCCGCAGCTCCACATCTGTTCTCACGCGCATACTTCCCGAAAACACTCTGACATAGGCGACTTTTTCTCCCGTCGCCTCCTTCTCCAGTTTAAAGACGACTCCCGATAACGGAGCATCTTCCAGGCCGGTAGTGGAGGGAAACAGGCTGACGAGATCGGCGAGCAGCTCCCTCACGCCTGCGCCAGTTATAGCCGAGCCAAAAAAGACCGGAGAGAGCTTTGCTTCCCCAACTTGCTGCCTGAGCGCTGTTCGTACCTGTTCTTCTGTGATGGTCTCTCCCTCCACGTAGGCGGCAAGCAACTGCTCATCGCCCAGCGCGAGTTGCTCGATACATGCTTGTAGGAACGTTGGATCGTGCAGATGGTTTTGGACGACGGAAGCGTGCTTCGTCCCGATGTGTTCGGCTCTGTAGAGGGGGATGATATGCTCTGTGAGCTTTTCCTTGACGCGCTTGATGAGTTCATCCGATTGAGCGCCGCTGCGGTCTATTTTGTTGATGAAGATGATTGTGGGGATACGAAGCTTTCTCAGGGCCAGGAGCAAAATTTTTGTCTGTGCCTGAATCCCTTCTACGGCAGAGATCAGCAGGATAGCGCCATCAAGAACGCTGAGGGAGCGCTCGACTTCAGCGAGAAAGTCCGAATGTCCAGGGGTGTCGATCAGGTTGATTTTCAGGTTGTTGACGAAAAAAGAGACGACAGAGGCTTTGATCGTGATGCCTCGTCTCTTTTCGAGATCCAGCGAATCGGTCTGGGTCGTGCCTTTATCTACCCGGCCAATTTCATCGATGACGTGCGTTTCATATAAGATTCTTTCGGTCAGGCTTGTCTTTCCGGCGTCTACGTGCGCGACAATACCTATATTGATTGTTGTCACTTACTCTGGTCCTTTTCTTTGCTCTCATAAAATTTCCTTTCTCCTTTCTGATTAACTACGTGAAAAGCTACACACATAGCTTCCCAACGAATGAACAAGTTTGGCCGTAAATCGCTGTGTCCAGGCAGGATGCTGGCCCGCTCGTGAACTACAAGAGAGTTCGACGCATAGCCTAGCATGGATGCGCTCGGCCTGTCAAGTCTGTAGAGACTGATGAGCATGGTATGTTCTCCTGTCTCTGTCATTTTGCCCCAAGTAGTACCAGCCCTCTGTTGATGTAGCGCTCGCTTGTTGCCAGATCATGATGCCGCAGTGACCAGTCCACCTGTCTGAGGATCAGATGAGCAAGGTACATGCTCAAAAGCCTGAGAGAAGCGCGCTTTAACGCGTAATCCCAAAGCCGCTCGCGCACTTCAACAACATCGTAGGAGTAAAATAACAAGGTTGCGATATCAAAGGTGCAGTCTCCTGCACAGGAGCCATCCCAATCAACAATCCCGCTGATCTGCTCGTCATGAATAAGGATGTTCGAGTGTTGGAAGTCTCCGTGTACGATATCGTTTGTGCGATGAGGCTCATCTTGATGTGCAATCACCAGGGTTTGGAGTGTTTGCAGAAGGTTAGCGGTGACTGGTGAATGTTGCTGCAAAGACGCGTGAAGACAGTATCCATCTCCACCGAAGAGTACGGTGTTGATCACCTCCTGGTGCCAGTCTTTTCGACCAGAAATAGCTCGCCCAACCTGGAGTTCATTCAGTTCGAACAAACGAGGCAAAAGCGCTGGCAGAAGATGGCGCATAGGAAAACCGGGAAGAACACTCTGAATGCTGTAGATACCTGCGGGGATCTTTCCAATGAGCAGATAGTACGGCGCTGGGTAGCCGAGGCTTCGCAACAGGTCTGCGACCGTTTTTGCTCCTTGCATCCACTGCAAATTGCGGGCTTCTGGCGTCCATTTGAGTACCCAGCGTCTGTTCAGATGATCAGTAATGGCAAATGCCCCCTGCTCGCCGTCCGAGTATTTTTCGACCAGTGTAAATGTTGTCTGGTGGAGAGCGTTAACCTGTTGAAGAAGCTCCACAGGATCCATGAAAAATGCCTTTCTCCTTCAAATCTATTCAAGCATAGCACGCCTTCCTGGCATGAGTAAAATATCGCATAAAAAGACATGCCACGCGTCGTTTTGCGCGGGCGCTCCTATACGAGTGTTTACATGTTGGAAAAGAACTGCATATAATAGACGAACACGATACAACGAAAATGCGCCCTGTGTGCAAGCGCAAGAAAAGACGGCATCGCATTGTGAAAGGCAGGTTGCGCCGCTGTGAATATCGGAGTGGGTTTACCGACGACAATTCGTGGAACAAACAGGCAACTCATCATTGAGTGGGCGACCCGCGCCGACAGCGGGCCGTTCTCCAGCCTGGGCGTGCTGGATCGGCTGGTCTATGATAGCTACGATCCCCTCGTCGCCCTGGCGTCCGCCGCCGCCGTCACGCGGCGCGTCCAACTGGCGACCACGATCATTGTGAGCCTGCTGCATCCCACAACGTTGCTGGCAAAAACAACGGCTTCCTTGCACGCGCTCTCCGGCGGGCGTCTGATCGTGGGACTCTCCGTCGGCGCGCGCAAAGACGATTACGCCGCCGCCGGCATCGACTACGAGGCGCGCGGCAAACGTTTCGCGGCCCAACTCGCCGCGCTACAAGCCGCCTGGGAAGATGAGCGCATCTGCCCGCAGACCGCGCATACTGGCTCACCACCGGTGCTGGTGGGCGGAGCAAGCGATCAGAGCTACGCGCGCATGGCGCGCTACGCCGCTGGCTACATTCACGGCGGTGGCCCGCCGCGCTCCTTTGCCCGCGCCGCGGACAGGGCGCGCGCCGCCTGGATCGACGCTGGCCGTCCCGGCAAACCCAGATTGTGGGGCCAGGGCTACTTCGCTTTCGGCGATGCCGCCATTGAGGCCGGAACGCGCTATCTGCGCGATTACTACGCCTTCACCGGCCCATTCGCTGAACGTATCGCCGCTGAACTGCTCACCAGCCCCCAGGCCGTGGCCCAGTTTATACGCGGCTACGAAGAAGCGGGCTGTGACGAACTGATCCTCTTTCCCGCCGCGGCGGATATCGCGCAACTGGAGCTACTGGCCGCGATCGCTGTGACCTTACAACAGGAAAGAGTTGCGCCAGCAGAAGGAAGCATACTGTGAAGATCGTCATTCTTGGCGGCGGCCCGGCGGGCCTGTATTGCGGATTGCTCATCAAAAAAGCCGATCCCGCGCACGATATCACCATTATCGAGCGCAACCCGGCGGATGTCACCTACGGCTGGGGCGTCGTCTTCTCCGACCGCACGCTGGCCTCGTTCCAGCGCGCGGACTACAAGACCTACGAGCAGATCACCGGGCGTTTCGTGATCTGGGATACCATCGACATCTATTATCGCGGGGAAAAAATCAGTTGCGGCGGCCATGTTATTTCCAGCATCGCGCGCAAGTACCTGCTGGGCATCTTGCAACAGCGCTGCGCGGAACTCGGTATCTCCCTGGTCTTTAGCCGCGAAATTCATGATCTCTCTGAGATCGGCGGCTATGACCTGCTGATCGCCGCCGATGGCATCAACAGCCTGGCGCGCAAAACCTACGCCGATCACTTCAAGCCGCGCATCGCGAACGGCAAAGCGCGCTACATCTGGCTGGGCGCGAATCGCCTGCTGGACGCTTTCACCTTCATTTTCTGCGAGAACGAACATGGCCTGTTTCAGGTTCACGCCTATCCTTTTAGCGGCACGACCAGCACCTTTATCGTCGAATGCGACGAGGAGTCCTGGCTCAAAGCGGGCTTAGACACGGCCAGCGAGGAACAAAGCCTGGCCTATTGCCAGAACTTGCTGGCCGATCACCTGGGCGGCGCAGCGTTGCTCTCCAACAACTCGAAATGGATCAGTTTCCCCACGCTCAAAACGCGGCGCTGGCATTACGAGAACATCGTCCTGCTCGGCGATGCCATCCATACCGCGCACTTTTCGATTGGTTCCGGCACAAAGCTGGCAATGGAAGATGCCATCGCCCTGGCCCAGTCCCTTGAACAGCATCGCGATCTGGAGACGGCCCTCAACGCTTACGAGCTGGAAAGGAAGCCGGTGGTTGAAGTCTTTCAGCGCGCGGCCAGCGAGAGCCAGGCATATTTTGAAACGCTCAAACGCTACCTGAGCCTTGACCCCATGCCATTTGCCTTCCAACTGCTCACGCGCAGCGGGCGCATCACCTACGACGATCTCAAATTCCGCGACGCGTGTTTCGGCGCTGCCGTCGATCGCTGGTGGGGAGAGCAAGCCGCGCCGCTTACGAATAATCCGGTCGCGGAAGAATTCAGAAGCAAACTTCACATAGCAGTGAAGTTTGCCGCGCCGCCCATGTTCGCGCCGCTCAAACTCCGCTCGATCATTGTGCCGAATCGCCTCGTTGCATCCCCTTTACTGACAGGCGCTCCTTCTGGCGCGCCGGGAAAAGAACATCCGACGTTGCCAGATCACGGGATCATCACGAACGAGACGTGGCAGCGCCTCTACTCGTCAGCATTAAGCGGCGCCGGGTTGATTTTGGCGAAGCCCTCGGCAGTTTCCGCTCATGCGCGCATCACGCCCGCAGATGCCGGGATGTATACCCGGCTGCAGGTCGAAAAATGGGCATTCCTGGTCGAGACAATCCATCGCTTCACACCAGCGAAAGTCGCGCTCGAACTGAGCCATGCCGGGCGTCGCGGCTCTACCCGCCCGCGCTCGCAGGGGCTGGATCGACCGCTGCGCGAGTATAACTGGCCCCTGCTTTCAGCTTCGGCGCTGCCCTATACGCCATACAGTCAGACGCCAAAAGCAATGGATCGCGCTGACATGCAGCCAGTGATACAGGAATTTGTACGGGGCGCGCGCTGGGCGCACGAGGCCGGTTTCGACATGCTGCAACTGAGCATGGCGCACGGCTATCTCTTAGCAAGCTTTCTGTCGCCACTCACGAACCGGCGCGACGACGAGTACGGCGGCGACCTGGAGGGCAGGATGCGCTATCCCCTGGAGGTGCTTGATGCCGCGCGCGCGGCCTGGCCGGAAAACAAACCCCTCTCGGTGGCTTTTTCCGCCAGCGATTGCGTGAAAGGGGGTTTCGACATCGAAGACGCGCTGCTCTTCGCGCAAACGCTGAAAAGGCATGGCTGTGATATAATCGAAATACTGGCGGGTCAGACAACCATCGACAGCGAGCCAGCCTACCGGCGCGGCTTTTTGACGCCATTGAGCGAGCGGGTGCGCAACGAGGCGCGCATTCCCACCCTGGTCGGCGGCTATCTCACCATGAGCGATGAGATTAATACCATGCTGGCGGCTGGCCGCGCTGACCTGTGCATCTGGGCGCAATGATGAAATTTGACATCAGAAGCAGTTCTGTTGCCATCGCGGCAGAAACGAGGATGTTTATGGCAAGCGAAGCAGGTTTACCGTTAGAAGGACGGCGGGCAGTCGTCACCGGGGCAGGACATGGCATCGGGCGCAGTATCGCCATGGCGCTTGCCACGGCTGGCGCGGATGTTGCCGTTACTGCTCGCACGCCGACAGAGCTTGAATCGCTTGTCGGCGAGATTCAGGCGCTGGGGCGTCATAGCTTGATGACGCCGTGCGATGTCACCGACCCGGAGCAAGTGCAAAAAATGGCACAAACGCTGCTCGCGGGACTGGGCGGCCTCGATATCCTGGTGAACAACGCTGGCAATGCAGGCTCGCATAAGCTGCTGAATCATCCCGATGAACTCTGGCACAGGATGCTGGCGATCAATCTAACCAGCGTCTACTACGTGAGCAAAGCCTTCCTGCCTGCATTCGTGGAGCAGAAACATGGGCGCATCATCACCATTGCCTCTATCGCTTCCAGAGTGGGCGGCAGCTATATTGCCGCGTATACTGCCGCCAAGCATGGCGTTCTCGGCCTGACACGCGCCCTGGCTGTCGAGCTGCTGCCCTATGATATTACAGTCAACGCCGTCTGTCCCGGCTACGTCGCTACGCCCATGACCGACGGCAGCATTGCCAACATTATTGCTCGCACCGGCATGTCAGAGGCGCAGGCGCGCGAAGCGTTGGAGAAGACCAGCCCGCAGCATCGCCTGATCGAACCGGCAGAAGTTGCTTCCGCGGTTGTCTATCTGGCACTGGATGCTACCAGAGGCATTACCGGACAGGCCATCAACATCGATGGCGGCGGCGTCATGTCATAGAAGGGATGAGCCGATGAGCTATGATTTCCTGTATGAAGTGAGCGATGGCATCGCTACCATCACGCTTAATCGTCCGGAAGTGATGAACGCGCTCACCTTCGAGATCTACGCGCAACTGCGCGACCTCTTTGCGGCGCTGCGCGGCGATGAGACGGTGCGCGTCGTGGTGCTGACTGGAACAGGCGACAATTTCTGTTCTGGCGGCGACGTGTACGAGATCATCGGCGAGCTGCTCAAGCGCGACATGAAGGGCCACCTGGAATTTACACGCATGACGGGAGCGGTCGTGCAGAATATGTGCCTGCTCGATAAGCCAATCATTGCCGCGCTCAACGGCACAGTTGCCGGGGCAGGATCGGTGTTGGCTCTGGCTTCTGATTTACGTATCGCCTCGGAAACAGTGCGCTTCGCTTTTCTTTTCACGAAAGTTGGCCTGACGGGCGCGGACATGGGCGCGGGCTACCTGCTGCCGCGCGTCGTTGGCATGGGGCGCGCCTTCGAGCTGCTCCTGCTCGGAGATACCATCGATGTCGCCACCGCCGAACGCTATGGGCTGGTCAACCGCGTCGTCCCGCACGATGATCTGCTGCCGGCGGCCTACAGGTGGGCAAAACGGCTGGCGGAAGGGCCAACCTTCGCCGTCTCGATGACGAAGCATATGATCAACCATGAATTAGACATGGACCTGGCCTCGGCCATCGAAGCCGAAGCACAGGCTCAGGCGTTGATGCTGATGGGCGAAGATCACCGCCGCTTTTTTGAGGCGTTCAAGGCCAAAGAAAAGCCGAAGTTTGTTGGGCAATAACGATAGGTGGATCTTTTATGGACAAGGAATTTGTGAACCCGCCGGAACTGGCGCGGCCCGTTGGTTTTAATCACGGCATTCTCGTCACCGGTGGTCGCCTGCTGTTTTTAGCCGGGCAGGACGCCAGCGATGCCGAATCACAGATCGTCGCGCCGGGCGATATAGTAGGGCAATATGAGCAGGTGCTGCGCAATCTCAAAGCAGTTATTGAAGCGGCTGGTGGAACAATGCAGGATATCGTGAAGCTGAATATTTTTGTGTGCGACCGTGATGCCTATCTTGCCCACCTGAAACAGTTAGGCAGCGTTCATAAAGCCTATTTTGGCTTGTACTACCCAACAATGGCCCTTTTCGAGATCAATCGCTTCTTTCAGGACGAGGCGCTGATCGAGATCGAGGGCATCGCTGTAATTCGTGAAGAGAAACAAGGAGGATAGCTCTCTATGCTCTCTTATGAAGAATCGTATCTTGGACAATTGCGCAAAATGGTTGGCGATCGTACCCTCATCACTGTGGGAGCAAGGGCTGTTATTTGGGATGCGCAGGGGAAGGTGTTACTGATCCGCCGCAGAGATAATGATAAGTGGGCCATGCCTGCTGGCAGCCTGGAGCTAGACGAGTCTATTCTCGATTGTCTTAAACGCGAGGTACGAGAAGAAACGGGTCTGGAGGTACTCGCGGCAACCCCTATCGCTTTGTATTCAGAGCCGCGCTTTGCTTTCACCAATGCCTATGGCGCCCATTTTCAGATGTTCGCGCTAGTATTTCGCGTAGATGCCTGGTCGGGAACGCTTCAAACAGAAACAAATGAGACGGCAGCCGCGCAGTTTTTCGCACTTGATGAGTTGCCCGCCGATATGCCGACATTGTATTTTGAAACGCTTGAAGATGTGCGTAATTATTGTGGGCAGTTCATAGTGAAATGATGATAGATATGCGGAGCGGATACCGATGGACTTTACACTGACGCCAGAACAACAACGTATTCAGCAGTTGGCGCGCCAGTTTGCTGAAGAGGAGATCGCGCCCATCTCACGAGAGGCCGACGAAAAAGGCATCTTCCCCATGCATCTTGTGAAGCGTATGGGCGAACTTGGCTTCCTGGCCGGGCCGGTTGACCGGGAATATGGCGGCTCAGGCATGGACTACGTGAGCTACGCGCTGCTCTGTGAGGAACTGGGACGGGTAGACTCGTCCGTGCGCGGTTTTCTGACCGTTCATGCCAGTCTTGTCTCGCTGTGCATTCAGGATTGGGGTACGGATGAACAGAAGCGCCGTTATTTACCGCGCCTCTCCAGCGGCGAGTGGATTGGCTGCTACGCGCTGACCGAGCCGAACGCCGGTTCAGATGTCGCAAGCATCGAGACGACGGCCAGCGAGCAGGACGAAGGCTACGTGCTGAATGGCGAAAAAATCTGGATTACCAACGGCCTGAGCGCGCACGCGGCAATCGTC
>Ga0207416_1000878_pt1 | contig 45961 bp, 55 predicted proteins | sample PaiPotPPM11metaG_FD_184107 | JGI IMG/M metagenome (GOLD analysis project Ga0207416, IMG submission 184107) | Iron sulfur acid spring bacterial and archeal communities from Banff, Canada, to study Microbial Dark Matter (Phase II) - Paint Pots PPM... ...
CCGATCGGGCGGACCTGGTGGACGATCTGACGCAAGACACCTTCATTCGCTTTTGGACTGCGCTCCAACGCGGCGTGTGTCTGGAAACCGACCGCGCGGCGGCTTCCTACCTGCGGCGTATCGCGCTCAATCTGGTGCGCGACGAGGCCCGCCGCCGGGCCGCCCACGCGACGGTCTCGCTTGATCGCCCGCCGTGGGAAGACGACGGCGTGCTTGAGCGGCGCGGCTGCGAGCCTCTCGTCGCGTCCTGCGAGCAGGTGGTAGACGCACTGACCATGCAGTGGGCGCTGGCACAGCTGCGCCCGCGCGAGCGGCAAAGTCTGGGGCTCCTGGCGTGTGGCTACAATGCGAACCGGCAGGCCGCCTTGCTCGGTCTTTCCCGCGCTGCCGCCAGGATGCGGCTGGTGCGGGCGAGAGTCATGTTGCGACGCCTGTACCAGAGAGAGGAGAGCCGCCATGCCTGATGTTCTTAGCCGAGCCGCCAGCGACCAGCAGGCGTCTCTCGTGGCCCGTTTGCGCGCGCTTTGCCGCCCCGGCGTGGAACTGGTCCAGCCCGCCCTGCGAGACGACGGCGCTCTGGATGTCACCATGCGCCTGCCCGATGGGCGAGAAGCCCGCTTCAGATTCGCTATCCTGTGTGACGCACAGGGCGAGACGGGCGACGTGTTGTTGCTCATTGAACAGTGAACTCATCCGTGTAGCGCATGTTCATAGCTTGTGTTCTCTCATCGCGCGGCAGGACACCCTGCCGCGCTGCTCAACTGCGAAGGAAAAAGAACATGCAGTCTCGAAACTCTCTCCTTCCGAATGGCAAACTCTCCGCTGTGTTGCTCGTCATTTTGACGCTCGGCGTCGTCGCGGCGGTCGCGCTCATCTTCGCATCGCTGCTCGCATTAGGCTATCTCATCAACCTGAGGCTTTCTGCCGGCATCGAATTGTCGGCGGCTCTTTCGACAACGTATGCGCAGGCCGACAGCCTGGGCCGGGTGCTGTTCATTGGCATTCTGGTGTACCTCATCGTGCATCTCGCGCCGGAACTTTCCCGTTCCGCGCGCCGGGCGTGGCGCATCGCCTGATCGGTGTTTCCACACACCTCACAACGGAAAGGGGACGAACCCATGACCAGAACCTACTCACGCGGCAGAGAGGAGCCGCAGGACGACGACGACGACCTCATCACCACGACGACCGACGACGAATGGCCGCCGCGCCTGGTGCCGCGTTCCGCCATCCGGCAGTCCGTCTACGCTCCGCTCGCGCGCCAGCCTTCCACGCGGCTGCCAGGACTGCCGAACCCGCCGCCAGGCCAGGTGGTGATCCACCAGGGATTGCCGCCGCGCGAGCGGAGCGGCATCCCGCGCCGGGCAAGCCGCGAACCGGAACCCGCTGCGCAGCGCGGGCGCGCACACGGGCTGGTGTGGGTAGGCGTGACGTTGCTGCTGATGGTCATGGGGTACGCCCTGTTCACCGTGGGCCTCTCCTGGTGGCAGAACCAGCAGAACCAGTGGGCTTACGGAATGCCGCGAACGTTCCAGGTCGATGAGAATGTGGGACACGGCGGAGAAAGTCATTTCATCGCCCTGAACCTGGGTGGACAGATCGACATCATCGAGTGTCCCGCGCAAGCGAATTGCACGAAGGCGCTGATCTATCCCGGCCCGACGCTGCTTGGCAGCACGGCTGCCAACACACCGGTGACGCTCACCTTTGCCGATGTAAACGGCGACGGCAAGCTGGATATGTTGGTGCATGTGGACGGGCAAACCCTGGTGTGGCTCAACACCGGCAAGCAGTTTCGCCCGGCCACGCCATCCGATCATATCGTCTTGCCGAACCCATAACCCGAAAGGAGAGCGCCCATGACCGATGAAGACACCCAGGACTTCACGCCGCAGTCGTTCCTGACAGGCAACCCGGACGCGCTGCATGTGTTCATCGTGCGCGAGGGCGATCTCCCGCTTGTCCGGCTGGTGGGCGCGGACGGGACGCGGCCTTTGGTGGACAGTTGGCTGGCGGATGAGGGCCTCATCCCCCCTGGCGGCACGCCCCCGCCAGGGATGCCGCCGCCTGCCTCACCGCTGCCTGCCACGCCGCGCAGGCTGCCGCGCGGCCTGCTCATCGGGGCGCTTCTCTCGCTCGTCGCGCTGCTGCTGGGGATCGCGCTGCTCGTCCTGTCGTATCTTGGCCCACCAGCCCAGGCAACCGTGCTGCTCATCCCGCGCACCTGGACGGTCTCGCTCACGCGCAACGTTCAGAGCGGGCGAGGGCTTCCCGCCCGCGTGCTTGCGCCGATCACGGTTTCCCATGCCCTGACCGTCCCGTCAAGCGGCACGGGCCACACCCAGGCGCGCGTCGCGCAGGGACGCATCACGTTCTACAACGGCGCGTTCGAGACGCAGACGATTGCCGCTGGCACAACGCTTGCCGGACAGGACGGCGTGGTTGCAGTGACTGACGCGGCAGCGGTGATTCCGGCGGCGCGACCAACGACACCGCCGACCTATGGCGCGGCGACTGTGCCAGCCCACGCGGCATCAGCAGGGGCGGCAGGCAACATTGCCGCCTACGACCTCAATACCGCCTGTTGCGCCACCTCGGTGCTGGCGAAGAACCTGTCGGCCTTTGCGGGCGGGCAAGACGCGCGGACGTTTCGCGTGGTGGCGCAGGCGGATATCGACACCGCCGCGCGACACCTGACGCCGCAAGTCCAGGCAGAAGTCCAGGCACGTCTTGTCGCTGCTCTGTATGCGGGCGAACGCCTTGCATCGCTGCCCTGCCAGCCGCGCCAGACCGCGAGCGCGAACGTGGGACAGGCAGCATCATCGGTCACGGTGACAGTCGCGGCAACGTGCCAGGGCGTGGCCTACCCGCCTGTGGCGGTGCAGTCGCTCGCCGCCACGCTGCTCTCACAGAAGGCAGCACAGCAAACCCACCTGGCTGAGCGGATCGTCGGCGCGGCGCGGGCGCTTGTCGTCTCCGCCCAGCTTTCGCGTGGCACGGTGACGCTCACCCTCGCCGCGTCCGGCCTGTTCACGCCGGCGTGGACCGCGCGTGACTTCGCCCGTATGGCAACGTCCATCGCGGGCAAAACGGTGGCTTCCGCCACGCGCATCCTGGACGCCGTGCCGGGCGTGCGACAGGCGCATGTGACCGTCACAGGAAGCGCCACGCTGCCGAACGCACTCTCGGACATTCATCTGCTGGTTGAGATGCCCATGCCAGAACCGGCAGGCTCGCCCGCACCGTAAGGCAGATCGCTCGTTCTGGCACACCACACAACGAAGGGAGTGGACGACGATGGATGATCGTCACGTTCCGGTCTATCGCGAGGACGAGGGCAGTCTCATTGGCTGGCTGTTCGTGCTGTCGTTAGGAATAGCCGTTCTCACGGTGTTCGTGGCTGGCCTCATCGCGAACTGGCCGCGACTCTCGCACGCCTCGCCGGTGCTGCTAGCGCTGGTATTGGCGGTGGGCCTGGGCCTCTCCGTGCCACTGATCCTCACGGCCATCTATCGCCTGCGCCACATCGCGCTGATGGACGCTCTGCGCGCGCAGCACGCCCGCGAGGAACTGGAAGCCGTGAAGGACGCCCGGCGGCGGGCCAACGAGCAGCACACGTTGCAGGCGCATCTAGCGCAGACGCGCGTGCCGGCTGATCCGTTAGGCAACTACCCGCACCTGCTTGGCCCGACCATCCCATCCATCACGCTGCTCCCGCCCGGCAATCCCGCCTATGCCCCCGCGAAAAGCCGTCCGTCGACCAGCGTACCCCAGATCGCGCCCCCCGCCTCATCCGCACAGGTTGTGGCTCCCACCATTGACAGTCTGATTGCTGGCTTGCCTTACAACCGGCTGATGACCGCGTATGGTGTGACCGTAGTTGCGGGCAAGGCGATTTCAGCCGTCATTCCTGACGCCGTACATTTCAAGATCGTGGGGTCGTCCGGGTTTGGCAAGTCGTGTGAGGCGGCGGCCCTGCTGAAAATTGCCACGTCGGTCAACGACGCTGACCACGTGCAGATTGCGCTGTTGGACCTGGAGCGCAAAACCTCGCGCCTGTTTGAGGACCTGCCCCATGTGGCGCGGTTCCGGGTTGGGCGCAAAGTCGTGGACATGGCAATGAGCGCGCCGTCTGCCGACGAGGTGGCGCAGAAGCTGGCCGTCTTGAAAGGCGAGTTAGACCGCCGGGCGGCGCGGAATATCGAGACACCACTCCTGCTGATCTATGTGGAAGAGATGCTCAGCTTACAGTATGAGGTCGATGAGACCCTGCTGAGTCAGATGCTGGATCACCTGGCGATTCTCGCGGTGCGCGGGCGCAAGTATGGCATGTTCCTGGAAGCCTGTACCCAGGTCGATTACAGCACAGAGCAGTTACGTGCAGCCCAGAAACAATTCCGCACGCGCATTGGCTTTGCGCTCGATCCCTCAGCGGCACGCGCCAGCGGGTTTATCAACACGGCGCTCATCAAAGAGAACTTTGCCAAAGGGCAGCCCGGCCAGTTCGTCCTGGAGATGCCAGGATTCAGCGAGTTGATGCTTGCCCCGGCATATGATGTGAAAGCCGAACTCGCCCGGTTGGAAGCACCCACTTCCACCCGCCACTCTCCCACTTCCACCACATGGGAAGTACCCACTTCCATGCGTCCCCAGTTGCGCCTGAGTGATCAGGACGGAAGCCCTGATGGGAAGCGGCTGGAAGCGGAAGACGATGATCACCTGGAAGCAAGCGAATCAGACATGCTCTCAGTCAAGGCGCTGCAGGTCTCTGCCATGTTGAAGCAGCGCAAAGGCCAGAATGAGATCATCGAGGCAGTGTGGGGTGTGACCGGCGGGCGTGCCTATCAAGAGGCCGTACAAGAATATCGTGAGATCGTGGCACAACTCCTGAAACGGGGAGCCTAGCGCGGCTGGCCGCTCTCTTGCCAGCCAGAAAGAGCATCACTATGGGTATCCTGAGCAAGTTGTTTGGTAGGGAACCAACAGCAGAAGAACGGCAGGCAGTCATGAATGACTACGAAGCAACGTACCTCGTCAATGGGACGCAGTGGGGCGATCCATTGCCTGACGGCGTTGAAAACAGTGATCCTGAATACGAGGCGGACGTTGAACGCTGTCGAAGGGTTGGCGTTGAACCGTCACGGACCGGATGGGTTCCTGTCAGCACGTTTGACCCGCCTAAAGAACACGGGTTTTTCGGTCGGCGACGGAGACGCTGACCATGCAGAAAGGCAGAAAAGACCGACAAAGAGTCATGTCCACGCTCGCCCGCGCAGACGAGCAAACGATCATTCTGGAACGCCGCGGTGTCTACGGGTACGGTGTCGTCGAGATGCTTGCCGCTCTCGACGACACCGGCATTCTGCGAGTGGCGCGAACAGACGGGCAGTGCCGCTTGCGCTACCTGCGAGTGGCGCAGACACGCATCATCTGATAGCATCACCCGATTGGCGGGAGAGTACATGTGCTACACAGGTGATTCACTTGTCCATCTCTCTCGTCTCTCCCCTCCGTTTCGCGCTGTACTGGTGATTCACCTGTGCCACTCTCCCGCTTCCAAATGACGCGGCGCTGGACCAGTGATTGCTTGCACCGAACAAGCAGACACAGAGACCGCAATCTCTCTTCTTCAGAAAGACTCTCTATGTCAAGCCCTAAAGTGATCGAATGGGGAAACAGAGGAAGGAAGAACCGGAAATGATGCGATGTGAGGAGTCGTCAACTGAGCAGAAGGCAGTACCCCATGCCAGTTGCTGCTGTCATCCTGCTCCGCTTTCGGTGACAGCCTCTCGTTGGCATGGTCAGCAAAGCAACTGCCTGATGGTAAGCGAACAACCGCCCTGGTCGTGGGCTGCTCACCGTGCCACGGCGTGTCGCTTCGTCCTCCCTTCTCTGCTAAGCGGCTTTGCGGGCATGCTGCTGTTGAGCAGCCGCGAAAATGGCGGCCTCATAGCTGGTGTGGTGTTGCCACACGGCAAAGATGATCCTGACCCAGACATTGGCAAGGGCGCGCAGCGCCACGGTATGGCTCTTGCCTTCCGTGCGCTTGCGCTGGTAGTAGTCCCTGGCCCACGGTTCGCTCTGGGTGCTTTGCCAGGCGAACTGCTGCAAGGCGTTGCGCAAGGGTTTGATACAGCCCAGCCGCCGATGGGCTTTGCTGTACTTGCCACTCTCAAAGAGGACCGGCGAGGTTCCGCCCAGCGCCTGGATGCTGGCGGCAGCGTCATAGCGGTCGCGGTCGTCGCCGATCTCGGCGAGCAGACGAGGAGCCAGGCGCTTGCCCGCACGCGGCAGGCTGCTGAACAGGTCGTGGTCAGGATGGGTCAAAAAAAGGGTGTTCACCTCCTTGTCATAGGCCGCGATCTGCTCCAGAAGCGGCAGCAGTTGACTGACCACCGCCAGCATCAGCCGCGACTTGGTGCGCGTCGTGACGGTATCGGCCACCAGATGGGGCTGGGAGAGCGCGGTCATGATCGTCGCTGCGGCCTGATCGGGAGTGGGATGCCCGGCTTGCTTGAGAACCGAGGCCAGCTGTGCGGGCGTCGCTGCCGCCGCCGCCGCGGGCGTCGGATACGCCTGCAAGAAGGCCAGACTCGTGGGTTGGTGCAGCTTGCTAAACAGCGACAGCGCCACTGGATAGTAGGCTTTGAGACAGGCCGTGAGTTGGTTGACCAGCCGCGTTTGCATCTGGATCAAGCCATCCTGATCGCGGGTGAGCGCTTTGAGTTCTGCCACCATCTCGCTATCAGGCGTCAGCCGCCGCAGGTCGGCAAAGTCCGCCCGTCCCGTCTTGGCAAGCAGATAGGCATCGATCAGATCGGTCTTGGCACCCGAGGCGGCCCGATGCCGATCCACGGTGCGTGGATTGACCGGGTAGACCGGCCAGCCTGCCTCCAGCAGGGCAGCAATCAGCAGCCCATGCGTGGTCTCGATGATGCACGCCATTTGCTCTTTGGGCTGCGTTCCGATGAGTCGCTCCAAAAAGCCCGTCAAGCTGGCAAGCCCTTCGGCGCTATGGGCGACCCGGACTATGCCGACCTTCTGGCCTTGCTCATCCAGCACCAGGATGTCGTGATGCGTATCAGCCCAATCGATCCCGGCATACCACATGGGATCCCTCCTGTCTGGCACTACTCGTTCCTGAGTTGGCGGGTCCTTATACTATGGCGCTCGCAGCGCTACTCTCTGATCATCGCTTCCACTCAGGAACTGCGTCGAGGAAGTGCAAGCTTTCTGAATCGGTCGTGCCGAGTGGAAAAACGAGACTTTCCCCGACGGGTTCAACAGTTCATACGAGCAAGTGTACCGCTTGCTCCAGCCCTTTGTCGAGAGGGCCTGCTCTTAGTTTAATGTATAAGGAAAACCATCATGCTTCCCTACTATTGTTTCGGTTTCGATTTCGGCAATGCCGAGACCGGAGCCACCTTGTTTGACCCCGAACAGGGCTATGTGCGGTCTGTGACGTTGCCGAGCGCGACAGCTCCAGGTCGTCTCGCCGATCTGATCCGCACGCGCGCCGGGCTTGGCCTCTCCGCGCCGGGTTTCGCGGGCAACTCCTCGCATCAAGTGCCGCTGTCCAGCCACGAATACGTGCTGGAATATGAAGGCAACGAATGGTTCATCGGCCAGCTGGCGCTGACGCAGGCGCGTGACGGCTCGTCGGCGCGCGGCGATATCAGTCGCTACTGGTCGCGGCGGGCCTTGCACCTCTTGCTGGTCGCCTCGGCGCATCTCATCCCGACCAGCATCCCGGAGTACGACCTGCACGTCGTGACCGGGTTACCCGTGGAGACCTTCAACACGCAGACACGCAAGAAGGTGAAAGCCGCTCTGGAAGGCGTGCATCCCTTTACCTTCAATGGCGTGAGCCGCGTCGCGCAGGTGCGCGTGCGTTCCGTGATCATGGAAGGAGCCGGGGCGCTCATCGCGCATGGGTCCACGCAGGCGATCACCCAGGGCTGCATTGACGTGGGCGGGCGCACCACCGATCTGTTTGTCGCAGCCGGTCAGCAGCCGGTGTTACCGCTGTGCCAGGGCAAGCCGCTGGGCGTGGAAAGCGTGGCCGACTTGCTCAGCCAACGGTTCGAGGACACCTATGGTCGCCCACTCAAGGCCGCGGAACGGCGCGCCATCCTGCGGGCCTTTGTGCAGCGACACCACCCGGCGACGTTGTCCGGCTTGCCCGAAGCAGAACCGGCGCTGTACGCGAGCGGTTTGGAAGTCTCGTTTGCGGACATCGCTTCCTGGTGTCACGCCCTGTTCGAGGATGCCGGAGCCGACATCGCCGCCTTCGTCGGGGCGGCGTGGAATAGTTCGGAGACGGGAGCGGTCGGCGCGGATATCGCCCAGGTGATGCTGGTCGGTGGGGGTGCATATTATGTGGCCGAGGCTCTGAAAACGCGCATCCCGCATCTGGTGGTGCCGCCGCGTCCCGAACTGGCCAACGCGACGGGCTACGGGGCGCTGGCCCAGGAACTGGTGCGGCGCGCGAGTCGCCAGTCTCCCCCTGTGGCCTGTGTCTAACAAGGAGAGAGCCGTATGGCACGCGATTACACAAAAAATGCCTACTTTATGGTGGGAATCCCGCGCGAGTCGGCGACCTACGACGCCCTCTGCGCCGATGCCAGTGAAACCGGACTCTCCGTGCCGCAACTGATCGCCACCCGCATCGCCGACTGGTATCGTCTGGAAGCAGGTCATCCCCTGCCAACAGCACGCGCGCGCGTTGCCGCTGATCGCCCCGGTGGTTCCTTCCCGGAGGGAACCGATCCCACGACGGACGACCTTGAGGTACGCGCAGCGGAAGCTGCCGCCGCCTGGGCCACCTTTGATGAGGAGTAACCCGACCACAGAGCAAAGGACAAAACTTCCTATGACTACGACCATGCTCCCATCCCAAAGCGTTCGTGTCGTGTCCGCATCTCGCCCGACCGGGCAACCACCGTTGTTGCCCCCGGCGGGCTTCGCCGTCGCTCGTCTGCCTGATGGGCGCTACGCCCCCGGCACCGTGCCAGGCAGACCGGGCGAGTCAGCGGCCCTCGTCTGCCTGTTGCGCTGGTCAGGCGAGATCGTTCCGCAAGCCCTGGACAGCGGAGCCGCAGCGGGCGACGACCTCATCGCCTTTGCCACCTACGACGAGGCGCTATGCTGGTGCGAACGGCGCTGCGAGAACGCCTGGATACTGCTCGACTGGCTAACTCATGCCGTGCAGACGGAGGTGTATCCTGAACGCAACGTCTGGTTCCGGGATGAAATCGAACGTCGCTTGCGCGAGGTGGGCTACTCGTGGCCTGCCGACGCGGACGGGCCGTTCGACCTTTCCGCGACCCATGTTGACATCCGAGCCTGGCTCAATGCCGGATCGCTGCTACTTCCCGCGCTCTCTCTGCACATCGAGGCAAGCCATCTCGACGAGATGTGGGAAGCCTTGTATGCGGCAGTCGAGGCAACCATCGCAAGAAAGGCGGCGCGGCCATGACTGCTCGCCCACCAGTGCGGCGGCGAGCGTGGCTGATGCGCCGGGGCGCGCGCTGCGCGGAGTGTGGCCGACCCGCCCGCGTGTTGTTCGGCGAGGTCTTCTATTGCCTGCCCTGCGTGCAACGCGAACTGCGCCGCTGCAAGCAGGAAGCAGCCCACAGTCGCCCGCCATCGTCGTGACCGCGCGGGCGGAAGGAACCAGCAAAGGAGCCGCCCACCATGTCCTCTCTCGAAGTCACCACGCGCGAGCGGAACGCAGCAGACGTGCGCTTCTTTTGCGGCGTCGGGGAAACCGCGTGGAACGGCTACCCGACCGCGCCGGGGCCGCTTGCCTGCGTCTCGCCGGTCTATGGCAAGACTACGGTGAGCCACCGGGTGAACACCGTCGCGCTTCCGGCTTTCACGCAGGTGATCCAGGACAGCGGCGCGTTCTCGGACAATACGGGCCATCGGCTCTCGTTTGCGGATGCGCTGCGGCGGCAGGAAACGCATGCTGAACGCTACGGCTATGCCGATCAGATCTGCGCTCGCGCCAGCTACGACCTGCTGATTGATGAGATGTGGAGCGAGGACGAGGCGAATAGCCTGGTGCTGACGCGAAACATCCGGCGCTGGACGGAAGCCGCCGCCGAAGAGGCCGTGGGGGAGACCGTGCAGGCAGCACGCTATCTGGCCGCGCATCGCAACGGTCTGCCCTGTATCTTGTCTGCTCAGGGAACCACGCCGCGCCAGTACCTGCGCTGCGTTGAGCAGATCGTGCCGTTCATGCAGGATGGCGATATCGTCGGGCTTGGCGGCTTCTGTATCGTGGGCAAATTCCCGGCGCAGATGCTTCCCGCATTCAGAGAAACCCTGCGGTTGGTGGTCCCCTTCCTGGGACGCGAGGGCATGGCTCGCGTGCATCTGTGTTTTAGGTGTTGTCAAATGATAGGCTACGAAGGTAGTAGTGAGCGGGTTTCCATCTACAGCAAACTCTGTCATAGACGATTTCCTCCTCATCATACCTGATGAAGAGGAAATCTGCAAAACGGTTAGTACTTTCCTCTGGTCCTTGCAGACAACAGATACCCGCTGTACTTGATCAAGGCCAGAACAACATCATGGTAATACGTTGAGCGCAGATTGATACTGTTCCTGCACGATTTCCCGCGCTTCTGGACACAGTTTGTTCCAGCTTCGTTGCAGTTTTTCCCGTACCCACTTGCTGCCTTCATCGATGGTCATCTGATGCTGAACATAGGCCAGATAGAGCAACGAAGGAAGTTGTGCAATATGGGCCATCGCATCAGCGCTCGCCAAGCAGATCGCCTCCTTCGTCCGTTGTTTCGCCCCCATGCTTGCACGATGCGAAACAATGCACTCTTTGACCGCCAGGATCGTTGCACGAGGATAGCCGTGCTCTTGCAAAAGCAACTCTGCCTCGCGTGGCCCGTGCAGATGATGGTCCTCATACATCGCCTGATCCTTGATGCTGGCATAATCGTGAAGGAGTGCTGCGATCTCGACAATATCAGCGTCAGCATCCAGGATCGCGGCCAGTCGTTTGCCGTACTCGACAACCGAGAGCATATGGTGGGTCCAAATCCCATACCCAAAGACGTTGCTCTCTGCTTGGCACGCTTTTTCGACGACTTCGGCCAGCGCAGCATGGCGCGGAGAAATGGTCATTTCTACGCCTCCTTCCAGTGGCTGGCCCACCAGGCTGCATGAGGCATACCAGAGGCGTTCATCACTTGAATGAATGCCTGGAGGTCAAAGGCGACACGATGCAACTCCACTTGCAAAGATGTCCTGTCGCACTCGACAATGGCATATTCCGCGAAGGCCGGCTGGCGAATGTCACTCATGGGTGAAACGCGATCCATTGCTAACCCGACGCTTCCCGGATTGAAGACCAGGAGATCTTTGAAGCGGCGAAACATCTGGACGTGCGTGTGCCCTCCAACCATGAGATCTCCTCGGGTTCCTGCAAATGCCTGCTCCAGTTCTTCTTCTGCAGTGGTGGGCAGGATGCGCTCGTTGGAAGAACGAGGAGAGCCGTGATAGCAAAGGAGCACCTTTTCGTCGAGCAGCGGATATTCAATGCCAGGTTGAAACGCGCGCAGATAGGCGCGATCAGTAGATGAGAGCTGGCCTGCACACCATAGATCTATCTCCTGCCATCGTTGCCTACGCAGATCGGGCTGTTCTTTTGGCTCAGGCTGTAAGAGCCAAGCATCCATATTTCCCATCACTACGGGGCAGCCAATCTCTCGAAGTCGTTTGATCACCTCACAGGGTTGAGGTCCCGTTGAGGCAACATCGCCAAGACAAATCACTTGGGTGATCTTCTGAGTTGAGATCGCTGTCAAAACGGCCTCTAGAGCCACATTGTTCCCATGAATATCAGAGATGAGAGCAAGACGCATGATATTTTCCTTCCTTCTTGCATTTCAGTATTCACTCGTGAGCGAGTGTATTTGTACCGGCGCGAGACCCAGGTGCTTCTCTCTGGTGTGAGAGCTTCGGCTCCCCTATCGCAGTCGATTGCTGTTCCAATTCTGCCCAGGCAAACTGGAGCCTAGCCTGCTGCTCCATCAGTTCTGCATACGCCTGCTCGACGGCGAGCAGACGCTCGACGATCTCTGACTTGGTCATTTGCAAGTAACGATACCTCGCCCGATCCTCGTCACGATGCTGATCAATGCGCAAGGGGTATGCTTGTGCTGGGGCTTTCGCAGATTTACCTTTCCGTTTGCGGATCGTGGCAGCTCGATAGGATGTACTGTGCGTGCGGTAATACGCATGGGCTTCCTGATTTTCCAGGATCGCAGACTTTTTAACCCCCCGGCCCTCTGGGTCCAATTCAATACTCTTGCGGCAGATGGCCTCAATGGTCGCTGTTTGGTTCTCTTTGAGAAGTTGATCGATGCTCGCTTTGACCAGGCGCACGGTACGCTGGCGTTTCTCCTCGTAGTGTTTTTCCAGCCAAGGGCGTGGCTTCTTTGGCTGTTTCACTTGTTGATTCGATCCTAAGCTCAGGTTGGTAGATTTCATCGGTGCGATACTCCTCAATGAGATTCATTTCTTGCAACTCAGTGTCGCAGCGCTGGATCAGCGCCTGCATTTTCACCGTCTCAGGCCCCATTCCTCGGCGTTTCACCTGCTCCAAGCGGATCATGGCCCACTGTTTTTGCTCGACAACCTCCTCTCGTCGAGTAGGATCAGGGATCTTGTACACACAGCCAGTGCAAACGTAAGAATAGGGACAGACGGCATGACAACTACAGTCACCCCCAATCACTTTTGCTAACGTGCCAACTTTGAGCCGGGCCTCCACGAATTGCTTTTGCAACTCGGCTGGAGAGCGTAAAAATGCCTCTTCAATATTTCCCAACGCCGTAGCGAAACGGTCGAGAAGGGAGTTGGTTGTTGCTAGCACTTGTTGCCAGGGAGGAGCTGCGTAGTAGCTCGTCACCTGAACATCTTTTTGGTGCAAGATAGCTGCAACGACATCGAGTGGGACCTGTTCCACCTGATGAATATGGGTGGCGAAGACATGTCGAAGGGTGTGGGCCTTGAGCGGCACGCCCTTTCCTTCCGTCGTCTGGAAAATCATTCCATGACAAAGAAAGCGGAGGCATGCTGTTAGGGCGTTGTGAGTAAAATGAAGGCCGTTGTATTGAAACAGGTAGGGACGATGATCAGGAAATTGGTGTGCTCGCGCATTGCGGATATGAAAAGCAACACGAGGGAGTGGCTCACCTGTCTGCAAATGGTAGTGTTCCTGGAGTACACGAGCGACTTTCTCAAAGTTGTGCCGTGTTTCTGGTCCAACCACATATTCAGCGGGCCTATCGGTTCCTTTCGGGATAAGTCGAACGAGGAGGCGTTGAGACCCTTCGACATTAAGTGTGTAGAGGCATTCTGAAGTGAGGCTAATCTGGAGTAATTCGCTCATCCGCGCCCCAGTAGTCGTAAAAAAGTCGAGGGCAGCTAATCCAAAGGTAGCCGCTGCAAAGAGGGGTTCAACAAGAAACAAGCGCCCCTGAGCACGTCTTTGTGCTTGCGCCAGGAACGGCTCTGCGCCCTGCTCTTTGGGCCAGACAAGCAGCCCAGAAATCCCTGTCGTAAAGGGGGTTCGTTCGGCATCTGGACCATATCCCCAAGAACGGAGATAGGCTTGCTTGCGGCTGACTTCTTCTGGGGTCCCGGAAAGAGGACCAGAACCCAACAAGCCATAGCGTAAAAGGTCGCCAAACCAGAGGAGCGTATCCCTCTCCAGGGGTTCATGAGGCCGAGAGGAGGGGGCCGATCCCAGGAGCTCCAAAAAGAAGAGACGTTTTTCAGGGGAACAATCTTTTGCTTTTTGTCTCGTTTCTCTTAGAATATCCCTGGAATACAGGTCGGCATGAGCCTCTACAAAACTGAGGCGATCCCACAAAATGAAATGGAGGTATCCTCCTTGACGAGTTTCTTCGTAGGAGAATGGGACTGGCAAGAGCACCGATCCTGAAACGACCAGCGCCACCGCTTCCTGAAACTTTTCCTTTAACCGATGGAATTGGTTCCACCGCAAATGGGCCTCTCCTCGAAGGCGTGCAAAGTGGGGGGTAACTGCATCTGCCTCAAGTTTGCGCCGCTTGGTCTCGGCTTCATGCAGTTCTCTTTCTCGTGATAACATCTGACGCAGGCCAACTGGAAGCGGTGGGAACACCCATTGCTGATACGTTTCATCCTCCCCTGGGAGAAGAGAGCGCAGGTACAATTGCTGGTTCCGAACTGAGGCAGTGTAGATCCGTAGAAATTCTTGTCGTGTTTCAAAAGAGTCCTTGAGCGTTTGATCGTTGAGATATTGAACCAGATGGATGGCTGGGTTGAAGTCAGCGAATTCGGCCAGGCCGTAGTGCTCGAAGATAATGCGCCAGCGAGTATGGAGGCTGTACAAGCGGCGTTTGACGGTAGAGTGATCAAGATTCGCATGGGTTGTTGAGAGAACGACCAGAAAGGCAAGAGGATTCAGCCAAGGGGTTCCAATCACATCTGTACTCAGATAGCGAATGACTTGGGGATGGACCCTCTTCCAATCGAGGTGTGGAGCTGTCAGAAGATGAGGATGAAGTGCTTGTTGCAACGCCTGCCATGCTTGCTCCACCTCTTGTGTTCGCTCGATTGCTGTTTTGCTTCGGCTCATTACTCTTTTTCTCCTCCCAACGTGAGGAGCGTGTCCCATCCGCGCTGCTCACCGACTGGTTTGACTACTGAGGACGAGGAGTGGGAAGAGGAAGCATGAGGTATTTGGGAGGGCAGAGGCGTTCCTGGATCATTGAGGTAGCTTCTCGCCTGTTCATACAATCGCTGGTGAAGTTGATCTTGGATTTGTGCGTGTCGTTGTGCTTGGAAGTAATGCTCATAGGCTTTAAGGGTCTCAGAGCTACGCCAAGCCATGTAACGGACCAGATCTTCTTTGCCGCGTGTGATATCTCCGGCTGATTTGGCAGTCTCACAAATTGTGCGAATGGTTTGTGTGACGTACCAATGTCGGAGGCCATGAATATTCAAGTCAATCCCCACTACCTTGCAGAGAGTATACCAGTGTGGCTTGAATGCTTCGTAATCATAGGGTTTACGCCTCTGAGAAAGAAAGAGGACATCCGAATCCGCAAGATGCTCCAATCGGCGGCGTTCTGGGTCAAGAGATCTTCGTTGGGTGTTGACATACTCATTGAGCATCCTGGCTGTTTCAGGGGAAAAGCGAATGACTTTGACCCGTCGTTCCCGGCTCCCTTTGCTGAATGCTGTAGCCTCCTGGCTGCATCCTCGCTTTCGCCAATCGCCTACGGTCAGTCGAAGGATTTCCCGGATACGTGCTCCTGATTCGTAAGCAATACGGATCACAATTTGATCACGCAAGCACAAATGAGCGCGCGTGACCCCTTCCAACAAGCGTTTATGCAGAGTGGGGTCATCTATGGGATGGGGAACCCACTCACCATCAGCAAGCCGAAAGTAATTCTCAGAATCGCGGCGGGATCTCGGCTCCTCAACGCCGCTCACCTGGGGCATACGCGCGCGTGGTTGAGTGATTCCTCGCTCCTCGCGCTCCATTCCCTGCATGAAGCATCTGGTTGTATCTGTGAGTGGGTGTGAATACAGATACCGCCCCTCTTGCTGAGCAACACTGTAAAACTTCTTGAGTGCTGAGAGGAAGATCCGTACCGTGCTAGGACTCTGCGCGGTCTGGAAGACCACTGCATAGGTGGTCTGTGGCCGAACCTTGCAATGGAGTTGATGCACGAGGTAATCCCGCACAGATTCTTGGATCGCTTCCGGTGGACTATCCCAGAGATCTCTGCGCTGCTGCCGCCAGCTATCAGTAGCGAGATAGGTGAAGTAGGGCAAGAGCACGTTGAGGTATGTGCGTGCAGTCCCATCTGAGAATCCTTGATACATCCACTGAGCAAACCTCGTCAGCGGGAGATGTGGCCTTCCACACTCATCGACGACAATCCTGGAGTACTGGCTGATTGATCCAGGTGGGCGCTGAATAACATGAAATGCATGTGTTCGTTGAGTCATATTACTCCTCTTAACCAATAGAACGGAGTGTGCCATACATGAGTAACCTTGAGATACCGCCAGTACTACTGTCGTCTCCAACACTGATTACTTCTTGGGGCGTGATTTATGCGCCCGCTCTAGTCTCACTGCTGTGGCTCTGTGATCAGCACGGCATTCAGCTTTCGACCGATAGTATGGGACCAAGCGTGCGCCCGGCGTTTGGACGATGGGGCTACGCTGATTGGTGCGACTGGACCTATCGCTCCGCGCCATCGCTGCCGCCAGAGCGCGAGCAAGATGCGGGGTGTTCATCCGTGAAAGCCGCCGATGGCACGCGCATTCTGCTGCCCCGCGTGCGCGGCCTGCACCGCGCCGAACATGTGCGGCAGGTGCGCGCGTGGCTGGCCCGCTTTCGTGACACGCCGCACTACCCGTCCAGCGAACCGCGCTGGATCGGCGAACCGCGTCAGTTGTCCCTGATGCTCTGAACGAAGGAAATTCCTATGACCGACGAAGAGTGCGCACGTCTCGCTCAAGCGGTTGTGACGCAACTGCAGTGCGAGATGGAGTACGAACCTGATCCCGATGAGCTGTGCCACTGCATCCACTGTGGCGCGTGCTACTCTCTGCACGACGTATACGACGGCTACCAGCAAGCCATCCCTGCGCCGTGCGGGCATTCCTGGTTCGCTATGCAGCAGCGTGGACAATGGGTGCTGGAATAGTTCAGTATCCACACGAGCATGAACACAGAAAGTGAGACACATGCCTATGGCAACCCTGAATCTTTGCTCGTTCATTGGGCATCTTGGAAAAGACCCCGTGATGAACTCCACCCCGGATGGCCTCGCTATCACGAAGTTTTCGCTCGCCGTCGATGAGTACACGGGCAAGAAAAGTTCCGCTGGCGACAAGAAAGAGAAACCCCCCCTCTGGCTGGATATTGTCTGCTTCGGAAAGATTGCGGAAACGGTCACTGCCCTTCTTCACCAGGGCAGCCAGGTCTACGTGCAAGGGCGGCTCTCGAAGCGTACCTACACCGACAGAGGCGGCGTGGAACGGCTCGCCATCGAGATCATCGCCTCGGACGTGCAACTGCTCGATCCGAAGAAAGCGGCAGCACAGGCAGCATCGACCGGCGACGATGATGCGCAGGGCCTCCTCGACGAGCCGTTCTAAGCCCAAAAACACAGACACCCGCTCAAACCGTTTGCAACTCATGAGCGAGTGTCTGTGCGTCCGGGAGAGAACCCGTTGTGTCAAGTATACGGCAACAATGTTCTCTCCGGCAATGTTTCACCCAACAGTCCTACAGGAGAGAACTCATGCAACATCACGCTCTCTATCAGACCGAGACGCAGCGCATCATCGGTGTCCTGCAACACTGGCAGGCATTGCTCACGCCACCATGCGATTCGCAGACAGCGACGATTACCCTGGCCGATGTGCAAAACGTTGTCTTGGCCTTGCAACAAGCCTTTGGCCCCGGAGCCACGCTGGAAACGATCATCCAACAGTTGGTCGCGCAGGATTTGCGCGAGCAGGTGGAACGACGACGACAAACGCAGCGTGAACTGGCCGGGGCTGCCGCGTGAAAGGAGATGCTATGACCACGCTCACCTCACCGTCGTATCTCACGCAGGTCGGCACGCTTTACACCATTGGCTACGCGAGCCAGGCTGACCGTAATCGGCTGGAACACTTGATGCAGGATTAGAGGCGGTTGCTCGTCGATATCCGGTATGCGCCGCGCTCGCGCTTCTACCCGCAGTTTCGCCGTGAGGCGCTGGACCGGCGGTACAACGTGGCCGGGCTATCGCCGATGCCAGCATCCTGCCAACACGTCCGCTACGTGTGGTATCAAAGCCTGGGCAACCGGAATTATGCGAAAGGCGGACCCATCCGGCTGGACAACCCGGAGCTTGGCATCCCGCAGGTCGTCGCGGAACTGCGCGCCGGGCGCGATGTCATTCTGCTGTGCGCGTGTTGCGACGAGTCGCGCTGCCACCGTCTGCTGGTCGCAAGATTGGTGCAGGATGCGCTCGCTGTCCGGTACACCAGGCAAAGAGAGCAACCTCAAAGCGGAGAAACACTTTGACAAAGAAAGTGTTCCTGACCGTCGAACCGACGGATCGAGTTGCAGCAGGCAAGAAACTCCACGTCGTCGGGGAAAGCGGCACGCAGTATGAGATCATGGTCGAGCGTGTCCTCTCCGATGAACGCCAGCGCGATGGCACGCACCTGGTCGTGGTGAACGGAGCCACGCGTGAGTTGCGCGCGCGATCGCGAGGAACGTAATGCCGACGCGCAGCACGGCCATCGTCTGCTGGTCGCGCGTGCTGGCGCAGGACGCGCTCGCCGCTCATCGAGCGGCCACCACACGAGAGGAATAGACGCCATGCCCACCTTGCCCATCAACACCATCATCTGTGGTGATGCCCTGACGCAGCTTCAAACCTTGCCCGACGAGTGCATCCAGTGCTGCGTGACCAGTCCCCCCCTACTATCTTTTGCGCTCGTACCTGCCCGGCGATCATCCTGATAAGTCGCTGGAAATCGGCCTGGAAGAGTCGCCAGCGGGGTATGTAGCGCGACTGGTCGAAGTCTTTTGCGAAGTGAAACGGGTGCTGAGGCCGGACGGCCTGCTCTGGCTCACCAGAAACTTCGTACCATTGAGCCAGAGATTGTGTGAGAGAAACAGACGTTACCAATTTCTGTCGCAGCAGAGAGAATAGACAGTCATGAAAAAACCGCTATTCAGCTCTCGCGACGAAAATTACGGGCGCTTATTAACTCAGTACCCGGCAGCGTGTGGCCTCCAGTTCTTTGACTTGAGTGCGACACTACTTGAGATTCGTTCCTGAGAAAATGTGGAACTCAAGGAGTGGAATCATTGATGTCTACTCACAATGCTCTGAAGGGTATGCCTCCCCATCACAAGCCATGTCCCAAGTGTGGACAACCCATGCATCGTCAGAGCAATCTCTGTCAAGACTGTTACAAAGCACTTCACGCTCATCCAGAGAACTATGTGACAAGGAGGTGTAAGCACTGCAATAAAGAGTATACCATCCACATTGCTCAAACACGCAACGGACAAGGTAACTATTGTTCGAGATTCTGTGCTCGTATAGGCAAACAAAATCACAGGCGAACCCGCATTGCCGTTTCATGTACTACCTGTGGGAAAACCTTCGAGAGGCATCTTGCAGAAATCAAAAAAATCAAAGGAGATAAGCACTTTTGTTCATCCGATTGTTGGTATACCTACAATCAGCGTGACCATCACTTCTTATGGTCAGGAGGACAAGACGAGCGGATGAATCCAGAAAGCTCGAAATGGCGGAGGGCTGTTCTTAAGAGAGACAAAGGCGTGTGCCGTGTATGTCATGCAACAGACAACCTCGAAGTACATCATATCTTGCCATTTCGGAGCCATCCAACAGAACGCTGGGATGTCGATAATGGCATTACGCTTTGTCACGACTGCCATATACAAACGTATCGCTGTGAACTCGAATATGTCGAAGAATTGAAAATCATTGCCTCGCTTGAACTGAATATATGGATTTATCATGAATATGAAGAAGATGGAGACCTTATTTCTTATTATGAAGTTCTTTGAATCGCTTGAAATCTCCAAGAATCTAACAGATAAGAAAAATCCAAATGTACCATTATTGCGTTTCAGGGTCATCAAGTTTTTGTAGAACTCTATCAGCTTCACCAACGACGCGAAGTACGGCGGCCACCCCAGCGGCAAGCATCGACGCGAGCTGCACCGCGTGATCCGTCCGCGCCGGTACACCGGGCTGCCTGCCAAGTCGTTACTCGGCATTCCGTGGCGCGTGGCCTTTGCCTTGCAAGAGGACGGTTGGATTTTACGAAGCGATCAGATCTGGGCCAAAGCCAATCCGCTGCCGGAGCCGGTCATGGATCGTCCCTCGCGGGCGCACGAGTACGTGTTTCTCTTTGCGAAGCAGCCACATTATTACTACGATGGCGACAGTATCCGCGAACCACTCGCGCTCAGAACGCACACCACCTACGGCAGCCGCCACCGGGCGCAAGGCAACGACAGCCTGGGCAAGGTGAAGTCTGACAATTGGGGACGAACTGTCGCAGCACGGCGGCCCAGGCTCACGCCAGATGGTGAGATCGCAGGGGCCAACAAGAAATCCGTGTGGTGGGTTGCCAGCGAACCCTTTCCAGAAGCCCATTACGCCGTCATGCCCTCGAAGCTGGCGGAGCCATGTGTGCTGGCGGGAAGTAGCCCACAAGCTTGCCAGACCTGTGGCGCGCCCTGGCAACGAGTCACCCAGCGGACGCCGATGGCACGACGCCCAGGCCCAAAGGCAGGCGGGTATGGGAGTCGCACCACCGACGGCATTTCCGGCACGATGAAGGCCCCGGCCATACGCACACATCTCGGCTGGCAACCGACCTGCGCCTGCCCGGAGAATACTGGCGCAGGTCGCTGTGTCATTTTGGACCCGTTTTGTGGAGCTGGCACTGTACCGCTTTTGGCTCTGCAACACGGGCGGGACTATCTCGGCATCGAACTGTCGCAGGACTACATCGACCTTGCCCACACGCGGCTCTCGACCATCCAACCCCGCATGTGGACCGGTTTCTGACGGTTGCTCGCCGCGCCCTCGCGTGAGACGGGATGATCGCCCCATCCTGGTCGGTTCGCACCCGGCGCGCGGCGCCATCCTCTCCCGGCATCCGACCTCTCTCCCACCACACACTCCTGGGTGTGGCGCACATGAGCGATCCCTGTCGCACGGATGCCGCCGAGAGGATGTTTTCTGTGTTGTTCGATTCAGTTCTCGAAAGGAGACTCAACCATGACAACGGCTTATTGCGTCAAGTGCAAGACGCAACGCGAGATGAAAGACCCGCAACCGATCACCCTCAAGAACGGCACGCCCGCCATGCGGGGAACCTGCACGGTCTGCGGCACGAAACTCTCGCGCATCCTGTCGCGCAAAGCGTCGTAGACGTCTTGCCTGCTCTGCCAGCATGGGCGTCGGTGGAGCAGGCATTCCATCAGAAAGGCAGTCCCGCGATGTCTCCGGATTTGTGGGGAGAGCCGCATGGCTCTCCCGAATCCCAGCGCGCACCACATCGCAAGCGCACACCACGTCGCCCGCGCGTCCCGGCTCGTGCAACGACGCCTGCGCCAGTGCTGACCTGGAGTTACGGCGGCGGCACGCAGAGCATTGCCATTGCTCTGCTGGTGGCAATGGGCAAACTTCCCACGCCTGATCTGATTGTCATGGCCGATACCAGTTTCGAGGCCACAGAGACGTGGGAATACACCTTTGCCTACGTCCTGCCGCTGCTCGACACCATTGGCCTTACCATCGAGATCGCGCCGCATGAGCTGGCGACGGTCGATGATTATGGCAAGAACGGCGACTTGCTGGTGCCTGTCTACACCGAAACGGGGAAGTTTTCGACCTACTGCTCAAGCGAGTGGAAAAAGGCCGTCCTTCGCCGCTATTTACGGCAGGTCAAGGGGGTTGAACGCTGCGTCACCTGGCTTGGCATGTCCACTGACGAGGTTGAGCGGCTCAAACCCTCGGACGTGCAATGGCAAGAACACGTCTGGCCGCTGTGCGGCTTGCCGCGCGAGTATGACTATGGCATTCGCCTGAGCCGGGCGGACTGTCGCCAGTTGATCCTCGACTCCGGGTGGCCTGAGCCGCCAAAGTCGTCCTGCTGGAAATGCCCGCACCGGCGCAACCCGCAATGGCAGCGGTTGAAGCGGTACTATCCGCGAGACTTTGCGCGGGCGTGCCAATTCGACGAACAGATCCGGGCGCGCGATCCGCTGCACGCGGTCTACCTTCATGAGAGTCGCCAGCCGTTAGCCACGGTCGATTTCGCAAGGCCAGATACCGCTTCACTCTTTGGGGAAGAAAACGGCGGCTGTCAATCTGGCTACTGTTTTACGTAACGCGGCATCGTTGCGCCCCGTATGCAGACGCAGGAGATTCACGACTCATGGTTGCAGCCCTCATCTCTGCTCGTTCCGGCACGCGTGCTGACGATGGTGGCCCGGTGTCGCCTGATGGCCCGCGCCGTGGCTCATGCTTCCAGGAGAGCGTCCCCCTTGTCGCGCTGCTGGAAGGGGCGCGTCAGGAAATGGCGTGCTTTCAGCGAAGGCAGCAGGCCGCGAACGTCTGTGCCTTTGAACTCTTCCGCCGCGCCCTGGTGCTGCGCGATGAAGCGGCCTGGGTGGGTCTGTATGACTTGTATGCCCACCTGATCGAGTCGTGGATACTGCATTCCGCTCACGCTTCCTTCCTGGAGAACCTGGACGCGCTGGTGAACGAGACGTTTGCCAAATTCGCTCACGCCCTCACGGGACGAGACCTTCGCGCGTTCGCCACGACCCCCGCCTTGCTTGCGTACCTCAAGCGCTGCGCCGCCAGTGTGGTGGCCGATGATCAGCGACAGCGACAGCAGTGGTCACGCGAAGAGAGGCTTTCCGCGCTGGAGCGGGAACCACAGGTCGCCGATCCCGCCGATGCCATCGCCGGGCAACAGGCCGCGCGCGACCTCTGGCGGGCGATGAGCCGTGAAGTCTCGTGCGAGGCGGAGCGGCTCCTCCTGGAAAGTTGTGTGCAGGGCGTTCAACCGCGCGACCTCGCGTCCCGCTACCCGGACCTGTTTCCCACCATCGATGCGGTCTATGACACGAAGCGCAACCTGCTAGAACGGCTGCGGCGCAGCCGCGCGGTGCAGGCGTGGCGGCGCGAACAAGGCTGCGCCGAGGAGACGCTCCCACCACTCAAGACACGCGGACGACCGCGAAAGCCTCCGTCGCCCGCCGCTCTCCCGAAAGGAGACTCGCTATGAAAGGTCCCATCATCGGCTACGGCTGCTTGCTCACGCAACCCGTCGTGGCGAAGGACGCGCCCATCCCTGACACGGGATGGCTGTGGCAGCCCGTCGCCGATTTTCCAGCGTGGTGGAACGACCAACCCGCCGCGCGCGCCACCTTCCCGCTGCTGTATGGCGGCATCGACACGCCAGAGTACCTGGCGCTGGTGCTGGCGGTTGGGGAAACCAACCGCCGTGATCGGCGGGATTACCCGTGTGTCCAGCAACTCGGCAACTTTGTCCTGCCGCTTGACCGCGTGTCGGCTGCTCTCGGCGAGCGCCTCTCCCGCGAGCAGCTTTCCCTGGCGTTGCCTGCATGGGCGCAGGTGTGCGAGGATGCAGCGGCGCGCGGACTCACCTTTGAACGGCAAGCCAGTTTGCTGTTCATCTATGAACAGGATTTGTGCGAGGAGCCATAGAGTCATGAAAGGAGAGAACAGCGATGATCTGCGAATGCTGTCAGGCCATCATTCAGCCAGGAGCATCCCATGAGTGTCCGTCCGTGTGGCGCGAGGAGTTTCCCAATCCCTTTCTCGATGGGAATGAGGGGGCGTATCTGGCATCTGCCGCCCCTGCACTCGCGCCTCGGCCCGGCGTCTGTGAGAAGTGCGGTCGCACCCGCACAACGCTCATCAATCGCGGAACAGACGATTCTCCCTCGTACTGGTGCGGCACCTGCATCCATCGTGATGCACGACGGACGAACACCCGCGAAATGTATGGACGCGGCAGGCGCGGCTATTGACACCCGCCCTGTGGGCATTGATCGTCGAAAGGAGGCACGCTATGCCTGTCGTCGCAAAGCAGCAGGGTGCTGAACGTGGCATCCCGATGCTCACCTTCGAGAGTGACCGCGCCATGCGCTCGCGTTTGTTCGTCGAAGGTTCTTTCGCGCATCCGGCGAAACTGCACCTGGGACTGTTGCAATACCTCATCGACCGCTACACCCGCCCAGGTGATGTGCTGGCTGATCCGATGTGTGGAACGGCATCGCTTCTGCTTGCCGCAACCATGCAGCGAGACGTGATCGCCCGCGACGTGGAGCCGAGGTGGGTGAACATTGCCCAGGCGAATGCCGCGCACCTGCGCGAGATCGGCGGGTTGTTTCTGGGACACATGGACGTGGGCCAGCAGGATGCGCGGCTGCCCTGGGGCTATCAGGCCGACGCTGCGCTGTTCAGTCCGCCCTACGGCAACGAGGCGTCGTCCAGCCCGCTTGCCCATCGCGCGTTGCAATACCGGAAGCTTCCAGGGCGCAGGTGGAAAAGCCTGCTGGCGCGCATGGAACAACAGGCGGGAGCCTATGGGAGCGTCATGTTCCATTACGGGCAGCACCCCGACCAGATCGGCCACTACCGGAGTACCCGCTACTTGACGGCCATGCGCGCCATTTATGAGCAGGCATATGCGGCCATTCGTCCGGGCGGCTTGCTCATTCTCATCCTCAAGGATCATATCCGCGACCGACAGCGCGTCCCGACCGTGGAGAGGACGATTGCGCTGTGCCAGGACATCGGCTTTGCGCTGACCGACCGCTTCCAACGGCGGCTGCTCCACCTGGCGCTGTGGCAGCGACGGCGCAAAGAACACGGACTGCCGGTGGTAGAAGAAGAGGACGTGCTGGTGTTCGCGCGAGAAGGACCCGGTGAAGTCGAGCAAGGGAAAGGAACGAACCGACCATGAACGAGCCAATCCGCTTTGTCCGGTGTCAGAGATGCCAGGTGTCGATGCGTGTCCGCGTGAAGCCCGGTAATCCCGAAGCCCGGCTCATGCGCTACGCCGAGAACGGCGAGGGCCTCTGTGCCAGTTGCGCGGCGACGGTGTTCCTGCACAGCGTCCCGCACATCAAGCACGCCATTGACGCAAAACGCGAACTGCTCTTGTGGGAACCCATGCAGGCACAGTTCGCGGCACTCATGCAGGCCGGGCAGGTGGATGCCAAACCAGAGGAGATCGACTGGCAGCGCGTCTCTGACTGCTGGGACTTGCCCGTTACCATGCCTCGTCGGACTCGCCGAAGCGCGCAGGTGAGAGAAGATGAAGCCGAACGCCCGTCACTGTGGGAGGAAGGAATGAGATGAAAGCCATCGTGGTGAATTGTTCCGCTCCCCATTACAACCTGGGGGCGCGCAAATGCGCGGACTGGATGAGAGAAGAGGGACATCAGGTCGCCTATTACGATGGCGATCCGGGCCTGTGGGAACTGGACGCGGAGAGCGTTTGGCTCAGTGTGATCTTCAGTTGGCACGCACCCATCGCGCGGGAGATCGCCCTGCGCATGAAGGATCGCGCCCAGGTGTGGGCCGGCGGTCCCGGTTTGTTTGCCCTGGCATCCTGGTGGCGCAAAGAAACGGGACTCTCGGTGGTCCGTGGCCTTGATCCGCGCTTTGACCGGCAGCGCGGCCAGTACCGGATGTGCTTCGCCTCACGAGGATGTCCAATCGGCTGCAGCTTCTGTGTAGCGCATTTAATAGAAGGCCGCGAGCAGACGCTTGACGAGGGATTTCTTCCCGCGCCCATCCTCTGCGATAATAACCTCTCAGCGTTACCGGTCGAGAGCCAGCAGTACATCATCGACCGCTATCGTGCCTTCGGCGTTCCGCTGCTCGATGCCAACTCTGGCTTTGAACCGCGTACCTTCGATGAAGGCACGTATCGCCGCTGGAAGCCCATCCTGCGCGGCCCCTGGCGCTTCGCCCTGGATGAGATGCGCGAACTGCCGGATGTGGAGCGTATGATGCTGCACACGAGCCTCACGCACGAACGTCCCAGGCGCAAGCAGGTGTATTGCCTCGTCGGCAACGAGCCAGTGGAGGCGTGCTACGAACGTGCCTGCAAGATCATTGAGTTTGGCGGCGAACCGTACACGCAATTTCTGATTCCGCTCAACTGCCTGGATCGCCAAACCGTGCGCGCGCGCTACGATTGGGGGACGTACCAACGGGGCAAAGATTACCTGCGCTTCTTTAATCGGCATTTGTGGCGCAGTTTCCCTATTTGGGAGTACCGGCCACGAGAGGCAGAGCCGGCGCCCTTTGCCTGCCTGCACCCGTCGAAACGAATCGTCGTCCTGCCCGCCGCTGCGGCGTCGTCAGGCACACCGAGAGGAAAAGGAGTTCTGCCGTATGACCATGACCTCTGAACGTCCACACCCGCGCGACACCTCGCCGCCCGATCTCTTGACGATCCGCGAGGTCGCCCGCGCACTGCGCTGGAACGAGACCACCGTGCGTCGCCATATCAAAAGCGGCGTCATTCCAGATGCGGCGGTGGTTCGCCTGCCACACCGGGGCAAACGCACCATCTCCCGCGTCAAGCGCATCTGGCTGGCGAGCGTGCTGGCAGGCAAGGCAAAGGAGTGACGCAGATGAACACCTCGTATGTCTCGGTCACGGATATGTTTTGTGGTGCTGGCGGCAGCACGACCGGTGCGGTGCAGGCGGGCGCAGAAGTGCGCCTTGCCATGAACCACTGGCCGCGCGCCATCGAAACCCATAACACCAACTATCCCCAGGTGACGCACGCCCTGGCCGATGTGAGTTTAGCCGACCCCAAACGCTATCCCTCAACCTCCGTGTTGCTGGCCTCTCCCGAGTGCAGTAATCACAGCCTTGCCAAAGGCGTGAAACGCAAAGGGCAGGCGCAACCCGTGCTGCCAGGCCTGGGTGAGCCAAAGCCGCCTGATCCCGCTGAAGAACGGTCCCGATGTACGATGTGGGACCCGCTGCGGTTTGCCGAATACCACAACTACCAGATCATCATTCTGGAGAACGTGGTGGATGCCCGCTATTGGCGCTTGTGGGATGCCTGGCTGCACGCCTGGCAAGCACTGGACTACCGCTGGGAGATCGTGTATCTCAACAGTATGTTCGCCCATCCCACGCCGCAATCGCGTGACCGCCTGTACGTGGTGCTGTGGAAACGCACGAACCGCGCCCCTGACTTGCGCATCACGCCGCGCGCTTTCTGCACACGCTGCGAGCGGGACGTGGAGGCGGTGCAAAGCTGGAAGAATGCCGCCCGCGCCTATGGCAAGTACGGCACGCACGGCCAGTATGTGTACTGCTGTCCCACATGCGCCGCCATCGTCACGCCCTATTACTATGCTGCGGCCAACGCCATTGACTGGAGCCTTCCCACGACTCGCATTGGGGAGCGGGCAAAGCCGCTGAAAGAGAAAACGCTGCGGCGCATCGCGTTGGGTTTGCAGCGGTTTCGCGGCGACGATGCTTTCACGGTCCAGGTGAACAAGACGACGGATCGCGTGCGGGCAGTGCGGATTGAGGTCTTGCCCACGCAGACAGGAGATAACGGCTTGGCGCTCGTCCACCCGCCGTTTCTCCTCAACCTGAGTCATGGCTCAGGTGATGCGCGGCGCGCGGTTGCGCCGACGTGTCCGTTCCCCACACAGACAGCGCGCGATGATGTGGCGCTCGTGACGCCACCGTTCCTGGTCGAACTGCGCTCGCACGCGACGGCCCGCGCCCTGACAGACCCTCTTGCCACCGTGTGCGCGGGTGGCGAACATCACGCGCTGATCACGCCGCCCTTCATCCTGGATCACATCCACGAGTACCGGGTGCGGTCGATCACCGATCCCCTTTCGACGGTGGTAGCCGAGGGCAATCACCAGAGTGTGGTTCTACCCCCAGCGTGGCTCATGACGTACTACCAGACCGGCCAGATGAGTCCCGTCGCGTCGCCTGTGCCAACCGTCACGACGCTGGAGCGACACGCGCTCGTCATGACCGCTGAGCAGAACGAGGCGCTTCGCGTGGAGGACTGCGGCTTTCGGATGTTGGAGCCGCAGGAAATCCAGGCTGCAATGGCCTTTCCGCCGGAGTATGTGATCACCGGAACGAGAAAAGAACAGGTGCGGCAGCTGGGCAATGCGGTCACTGCGCCCGTGATGAAGCTGCTGATGGAACGCTGTCTCGCCTCACTCGCATGAGGGCGCAACGGCGCGTTCCCGCGCAGATCGCGCCCCTGTTTCGCGCCATTGCCGAGGCGGAGCAGAGGCGAAGGTCTCCTCTGCCGGACAGAGAAGAAAGGATACCGTAATGGCAACCACATCCATTGAATGGACGAATCGGACCTGGAACCCGGTTACCGGCTGCACCCACGTCTCGGCAGGCTGCCTCAATTGTTATGCCGAGACGATGGCTCGCCGCTTGCAGGCAATGGGAAGCCCGCGCTATGCCAACGGCTTTGAGGTGACATTGCACGAGGACATCCTGACGCTGCCGCTCACCTGGAAGCAGCCATCGCGCGTCTTTGTCAACAGCATGTCGGATTTGTTCCACACGCAGGTTCCCGATGATTTTCTCGCCAGAGCGTTCAGTGTGATGCGCGAGGCATCGTGGCATACCTTTCAAATTCTCACCAAGCGGCCCGGTAGACTCCGGCGACTGGCAACGGCGCTCGACTGGCCGCCCAACGTGTGGATGGGTGTGTCGATAGAGTCGGAACAGTTCGTGGCGCGCGCCGACGCGCTGCGGACGGTTCCGGCACAGGTCAGATTTCTGTCGTGCGAGCCGCTGCTTGGGCCGCTTCCGTCGCTTGATCTCACCGGCATCGCGTGGGTTCTGATCGGCGGTGAGTCGGGACTGCACGCGCGTCCGATGGAGCTATCCTGGGTGCGCGATCTAATCGGGCGATGCCGAAAGCCTCACGTCGCGCTGTTTGTGAAGCAGATGGGAACGGTGTGGGCAAGGCAACACGGTGAACGTGGCAAGGGCGGCGACATGGCGACGTGGGATGAAGACCTGCGTATCCGTGAGTATCCGCTCACAGAGACATGAGGCAAGGCCAGATGAACAAGTCCCTTACCCTTCAGCTTGCCGACTATGCGGGCCTCGTGTGGGCGCAGGAACAGGTGACGCAGCATCACTACCTGCACCGTCCCGTTGACGTTCGTTGCTCGCCCGTTGCCTATCTGGTCATAGACGAGGACGGGCAACGCCAGGGCTGCCTCATCTTCGGTCGGCCGCAGGCCAGTCGCGTTGGCGGATGGTATGGGTCCGTCGCAGACCAGCAAAGCGGGAGATGCCGACTCACCCGCTGGCAGATCGTGAATCTGGCGCGAATCTGGCTCGAGCCTTCGGTGCAACGCGGCGGCGCACGCTTTATCGAAAATGCCGCCACACAGGTCGTAGCCCTCGCGCTCCGGCGCATCGGTTACGACCTGTTGATGCTGCGTCCGCCTGTGTTCCTGGACGAGCCATACGAGATACGAGAATGCCTCAGTTACCTGGACACGCGACGCCATCGCGGAACGCTCTACCGCGCGGCCAATTTCCGGCTGGTACGCGAGAACGCGCGCGGCATCCAGACCTATGCCATCCCACTGCGCCATCTCACCCATGCCGAGAGGCGGGACATTGAGAAGCGGGCGCAGGAGTCCCCACGCTCCCGGCGCTACCGTTCCATGCGCGCCGTCGCCGGATATGAGCAAGGTATCCTCTTACCCAAAGCATGGAGGAGACGCTGACGGGGCTGCATAGCCCTCCCGCACCTTCCTTCGCCTGGGCTGAAGCCTCGTGTATCAGACCGCAATTTGGTCCTGTTTTTCTGGTATTGTGGTTTTCTATCCGTTAAAAAGGGGTAATGTTATGCTATCTGATCTTGAGACTGAACGAGTATGTCGGGTGCTGGTACGTTTAGCACTACAGATACAAGAGATTGAGGAGAAAGAACATGGCACGACCGCACCGATTTCAGCCGAGAAAGAAAACGCAGCAACCTGCGGAATGGAAACCAACGGAACTGCCATTGTGGGCGAGCGTGGGCGTGTATGCGCGCCAGTCCACGCAAATGCAAGTACGAGTCGCAGTCAATTCAACTGAGATGCAGACAGATGATCTCGTCGAGTTCGCGCGCCGTCTCGGCTGGCACGACGAGCAAATCATTCTCTTTACGCAAGATTTAGGCCGGTCTGGGCGCTTGCGCATTGATGAGCGCGAAGGGCTGCGAACACTCGTCTCGTATATTGAGGAAGGGACGATCAAGGCGGTCATTGTCTTCTTAGAAGATAGATTGTTCAGGGACGAAACTCAAATCCAGGTCAACACCTTTATCGCCCTTTGCAAAGAGCAACAGGTGTTGGTCATTACGCCGACCATGACGTACAATTTCCATAATCGGTTTCATGTGAAGGAGTTCAGGTGGAAATGCGAGGCCGCAGCCGACTATATCACTGATTATGTGATGTCGCGGTTAGTCGCGTCAAAATATAAGGTGAGCGAGCGCGGCGAATATGATGGACGAGCTGTCCCTACTGGCTTTATCCTGGATCGCCGCGAGTGGATAGAGAGCAAGGGAATCAAAGAGAAAAATGCAGGCTATAAACGGTATCTGGTGTATGAACCGCATGCCGAAGTGGTACGCTGGCTTTATCATCGCTATATGATGCTCGGCGGAAACTTCAACCGTCTCTGCCGCGAGGTGCAGGCAAAACCGGTTCTCTTCCCCGATTTTACGCCTGACGTTGATCCAAGAAATAGTTCAAAACTTGAATTGCGGCGTGTCGAGGGCGGCTATCACGTCACGCGCAGAGGACTTATTTCCATTCTCACGAATGTCAGTTATCTGGGCTGGTGGGTGCATCAGGGCGAGGTCAAAATCAAAGGAAATCACCCGGCGATTGTGGAGGAGGATATGTTTTGGTATGCGTTCAACCGGCTTTCGGAGTATACACCAGAAGGAATCCCCAATGAACACAGGAAGCGGTACGCGCCCCGGTACGAAAGGCAGGCCGGCGTGAACGCCCTGCTCAAACAGAGTATTTCGACAGACCAGGGTGGAGCCGTGTACGTTGTTCCGGCAGGGCAGCCACCGAAACGCAAGTGGTTTTACGCCATCCATGACAAAGACATGAGTCTGGTTATTACCTATCATACCGCTATTCTCGTCTCCGATTTAGACAGCATCTTCGTGGAAAAATTGCTCAAGCGGCTGAAGCAAGAGGACTTCGCGCAGTATCGGGCATACGCAACGCGAGAGCAGCAACAGATGGATGCCGAACAGGTTGCTCTTGAGGAGCAGATTCACGGCATTGACCAGAGATGCCAGGGAATCATTTTGAGCCTGCAAAAGCCGACCCTTTCAGGCATTTTGCGAGACACGCTGGAAACACTCTACGAACAGTTGCAACAGCAACGCGCGACGCTGGTTCATACCCTGGAAACCACCCGGCGAACGCAGACACGGGAATTGCTGGAATACCGCCAGCTCGTCCAAAAACTCGCGCCGCATTGGGACGCGCTCGCGTTTGAAGATCGCCGCTCACTGGTTGAGGCAGTCACCGAGCGAGTCGTGATAGATAGCATGGCCTCCCATTGGATGCGCCTGATCATTGTCTGGCGCGATCCTGAGTGGGGACGCGATCAGGGCTACATCTGGCGTCGCTATGGCTCATCGCCTTCCTGGACAGCGGAAGAAAATGCTATCATCACAACGAGGTATGAGAACGAGGATAGACAGAGCATTCAGGAGCGATTACCCACGCGCAGTTGGTCAGCGATACGCTGTCAGGCATCCCTGTTGGGGATTGCACGCAGGAAGCGTCTTCCAAACACGTCTCCGCTTCCCAAAAACCTGAGTTTCGCTGACTGGCAGTTTATGCAGGAACATGCTATCGCCTACACTGCGTCGTGGGGGCGCAAAGAAGTCGTATGGCTGGCTGAGAAATAGAAGGAGCAGGGCCGTTGTACTTTCCGGTTGAAAGGAACGTTGCAAGCCAAAGGCACCAGAAGCGCCAAACGCCCTTTGCGGAAGCTCTCTGGCAGAATGACCATGTCCTCTCCATTCAGACGCTCTCCAGGCGCTGCCATCGCTCTGGAACATCTCACGCACATTCGAAAGACATCCTGAAAGGGACGGGGCAAAGGCAACAAGCATGTTGACATCAAACGACCTCTGCATAGGTGGAGCTTTGCTCAGCTGTATTCCTTTAGCGAGTACAACGTCGAGGCACGCGAGATAGCGGTCGTCAAGGTTGATCCAGTCACTAGAACGCTTTGATGGCGCGTACCTTCTGTATTTCAGACCCCGTGTTGATTACGTACACGAACAGCTCTTGACTTTTACGGCTTTCTCAGTTAGAATATAACCATTGTTATATATTCCTGTAGTTGTTGTTATATTTCTGCGTGGAGTTGCATCCAGTTGGCTGCATGATGGGAAGGATGCCGCATGGAATCACCGACGGACCTCTTGTGGGTACTACTCGTCTATAAAATTCCACGTGAGCCCACAGCTAGTCGGGCCACCGTCTGGCGCAAGCTCAAAAGGCTGGGGGCGCTGCTGCTGCATGATGCGGTCTGGGTGCTGCCAGCCACGCCCTGGACACGCGAGCAGTTCCAGTGGCTGGCCGTGGAGATTGGCGAACTCGAGGGAGAGGCCTACCTGTGGGAATCGCGCCTGCTCTTAAATGGACAGGAAGATGCGCTCATGCGCCAGTTCCAGGCCCGTGTGGATGTCGCTTACCAGGAGATTCTGGACGAGGTGGAGCGCGACGAGGCCGATCTCGTCGCGCTCTCCCGCACGTACCAGCAGGCGCGGGCGCAAGACTACTTTCACACCGCGTTGGGCAGACAGGTGAGGGAGCGACTGATGCGTGCGAGAGGAGGGTATGGAGCATGAAATGGGTCACCTGGGAACAGGTAGGCGTGGACCGCATGGCCTGCGCCTGGCTGATCACGACCTCCATTGACCCGGAGGCCGAATTCCTGTTTGTTCCGGCAGGGCAGAAACCACTTCCTGAAGGAGCAGAGCCGTTCGATATCCCCGGAGTGCGGCTGTCTCATCACCGGGGTCATTGCACCTTTTACACCCTGCTGCGGGAGTATGACCTGCACGATCCGGTCTTGCAGCGCATCGCCCGCGTCGTGGATGAGGCCGATACCGTGCAGGATGTGATGCTGGAGCCTGCGGCAGCGGGCCTGGATGTACTCTGTCAGGGTCTTCGCTTGATCAGTCCCGATGATCAGATTGCTCTGGAACGGGGGCGACTCATCTATGATGCTCTGTACGCGCAGTTCGCCAGTGAGCCGACCCAGGAATAAGACGTTCGCACGTCGCACGGGGTAATGATCTGGGAAGAAAGAGAACAACGATGACATACAAGCTGGTTTTGCGCCAGTCCATCATCCTCCCATTCCACCCACAGGGAGATTTCGATCACGGCGATGTGGCGCTCTCCAACGGCTCCGTCTTCATCGCCAATACCGCCGCAGGCACCGTCGAGGTCGTCGATGGAGAAGGCTTGCGCCACCTGGCGACGATTCCTGGCTGTCCGGAGGCCAGCGGCGTGCTGGTGGCACAGGAGGAGGGCCTCGTCTTTGCGGCTGCTCGTGGTGCGGGCAAGCTCCTGGTGATGGATGCCGTTTTCATGACCGTCCTGCGCGAGGTCGCGGTTGGATCTCGCCCAAATGGCCTGGCCTGGGACTTCCATCGGAAGCACCTGCTGGTGGCTGATGTGCAGGACAATACGGCGCGCCTGGTTGATCCACGAGCTGGGCAGGTGATCGCGACGGCAGTCCTTCCCGGGAGGCCACGCTGGGCGGTGTATGATCGGGCAGGGAATCGTTTCCTCGTGAACATTCGCGAACCAGCAATGGTGGCGGTGTTCTCGGCCTCGACGTTCGCGCTGGTCGAACAATTTCCCGTCTCAGACGTTGGCCCGCACGGGTTGGATCTCGATCAGGAGGGCCGCCGGGCTTTCGTCGCTTGCGATGGAGGGACGGTCGTGACACTGAACACCGCTACCGGTAGCGAGCTGGCCCAGGTGCCGATTGCTGGCCCGCCAGACGCCATCTGGCATAATCACCGTACCGCGCGGCTCTACGTTGCCATTCAGGAGCCCGGTGTGATCGACGTGGTGAATACGCAGACCATGACGATCGAGGAGCAGATCCAGACCGAGGTGGGGGCGCACACCACCGCTTTTGATGTACTGCGGCAGCGGCTCTACGTTTTCCTGCCCAGTTGTCGCGTCGCCGTCTATGAGGAAAGCGAGGGAGGATGATCCATCCCGTTGTGCGTCTCTGTGTGTTCATTTCGCTGTCGATGCCATTCGACGCAATAAGAAGGAGAACTCTGCCATGAAGTGGATTACTCGTGAACACGTCAAAGTTGACCGCGTCGCCTGCCCCTGGCTGATTAAAAAGTTCGTGGACAAGGATGCCGAGTTCCTCTTTGTGCCGGCTGACCAGGTCATGGAGGTGGCGCAGCGCGAAGGAGCTACGCCCTACGATGTGAAAAATGTGGAGCTGGGGCATCACGGCCAGGAGTGTTCGTTTGAGGCCATCCTCAAGCAGTATCATTTGACCACTGATCCGGCGCTCGTCTTGCTGGGCAAGATCGTCAACGGCGCGGATACCGACAACACGCTCTGGCACCAACGTGAGGGACCTGGACTGGAGGCCATCGCCACAGGCTTCCGCTATCTTGGTTTCAAGGACGATAACGCCCAGAACGCCGCCGAGTGGATCGTGTATGACGCCCTCTATGCGTATTGCCAGGAAATGGTGCGCCAGGGCAAGCCTGATGGCGACTTTGTCTCGTGAGGCGAGGCTCATCTGATGCTGAACGAGGGGAATGAATCGGTGACCTCACCAGGTGAGGCAGAGCGGGGAACAGTCGACACGACCGAGCGCCGTCGCAGCACCCAGCTCATCCTGGTGATGCGCGGACTACGCTCACTTGCCTACGGGTTCCTGGCCGTCATCTTAGGCGTGGTGCTAGCAGGGGAGGGCTTCTCCCCTGCGGCCATCGGCGTCCTGATCACCGTCTCCCTGGTTGGCGATATGGTCGGCACGTATGTGATCAGCCTGGTGGCCGACACCTGGGGACGGCGGCGCATGCTGGTGGTACTCGCGCTGCTCATGGCTGTGACGGGCGTGATCTTTGGGCTGGTGACGAGCTATCCGGTGCTGCTCCTCGCGGCGTTCTTCGGCACGCTTGGCACCTCGGCCTCGGAGACCGCGCCCTTTTTGCCCATCGACCAGGCGATGCTCGCGCAGGTCACGATCCCGGAGCACCGGACGGCTCTCTTCGCCCGCTACAACCTGGTCGCACAGCTCGGCGCGGCGGGAGGAGCGCTGGCGGCAGGGTTCCCTGATCTCCTGGCGCGGACCGGGTTGCCCGTTGCCTCCGGCCTTCGCCTCCTGTTCGGCGCGTATGCCGTGCTGGCGCTCATCGTCGCCGGACTCTCGCTGCGCCTTTTTTCACCGGTGGAAGCGCCTGAGCGTTCTCCTATCCAGGTCCAGAGCCTGGGGCAGCGCCTTGCGCCGAGGCTTTATCGCTCGCGCGGCATCGTGTGGCGGCTGACCGCGCTCTTCAGCGTCGACGCGCTGGCCGGAGGGCTGGTGGTGCAGAGCCTGGTGGCGCTCTTCTTCCATCTGCGATTCGGCGTGGCGCTCACGACGCTCTCCGTCCTGTTTTTTGGAGCGAACCTCCTCTCGGCGCTCTCGTTCCTGGCGGCGGTGCCGCTCGCCCGGCGTTTCGGCCTGCTCAACACCATGGTCTTCACCCACTTGCCATCGAACGTCCTGCTGGCCCTGGTGGCTTTCGCACCAACCTTTCCCATCGCGGCAACATTGCTGCTCGTGCGCCAGACGCTCTCACAGATGGATGTGCCGACCCGACAGGCCTACACCATGGCCCTGGTGGACCCGGAGGAGCGCACTGCCGCCGCCAGCATGACCTCTCTGGCCCGCAGCCTGGGCTCGTCGACCAGCCCGGTCTTCTCTGGCTTGCTGCTCGAGGGTCCCTTGCTCGTCGTTGGGTTACCCTTCATCCTGGCAGGAGCGCTCAAAGCGGCATACGACCTCACGCTGTGGTCTATCTTTCGGATAGTGCGCTTGAAGAAGGAAACGCCATGAGGGGGACATCGATGCACCCGAAGCATGCTCTCTGTCGGGACATGCGCTGGTTGAGCCTGGGCCTGTTCCTGCTCGTCGCAGCCTGTACCAATGCTCCAGCTATTTTGCCTGGCACGCCCACGACAACCGGGCCAGCGCAGGCCGTGACGATCACCGCCTATCATGGTCATACCAGCACGATCTTCGCGGTTGCCTGGTCGCCCGACGGGACACGCATCGCTTCGGGAGGCAATGACAACACCGTTCAGGTGTGGGACGCGAAAACGGGCCAACGGCTCGTGCTGTACACCGGTCATACCGGCACCGTTTACACCCTGGCCTGGTCGCCTGATGGGACGCGCATTGCCTCGGGGAGCGATGACAGGACCATCCAGATCTGGAATGCGACCACTGGGCAGCACCTGCTGACCTATACCGGGCATACAGCGGGCGTGAGATCGCTGGCCTGGTCGCCTGATGGGACGCGCATCACCTCGGGAGGCAATGATAATACCATTCAGGTCTGGAACGCCAAGACCGGCAAGCGACTCTTGACCTACACCGGTCATCTCGGCGCAGTTTTTACGGTCGCGTGGTCACCGGATGGTACGCACATCGCGTCAGGCGGCAATGATGGGACCGTGCAAATCTGGAATGCGAGCAGCGGGCGTCGTCGGCTCACCTATCATGGTCACACAGCGGGTGTGAGACACGTAGCATGGTCACCGGATGGCACGCGCATTGCTTCGGCGAGTCTGGATGGCACCGTGCAGGTGTGGAACGCCGCAACGGGACACATGCTGCTCACCTTTTCCGATTCCCTTCGTCCGGAATGGACAGTCGCCTGGTCGCCTCATGGCCGGTGCCTCGCTGCTGGGACGGGAAACACGAGTGATGAACTCCGGCAAGAAAGCGTGCAGGTCTGGAGTGCGACAACAGGGAAGCGACTCACCAGCTATCCCATCCCGTCAATCGCGGAATCAGCGCCTGCTGACGGCACGTTTAGCGTTGCCTGGTCACCCAATGGTTCGACGATCGCCTCTGGTGGAGCGGACATGATAGTACATCTCTGGTATACCCCGGCTTTCTGTAGCTGAGAGGGGATATCGGTGAAGGACAGTGAATAGGGAAAAGGGGCAAGAGCCTGAAGGAAGGGAGTACGTCCGTATGCTGCGGGAAGATAGGAAAGCCTGTCCAAATGTGGCTTTTTTGCTGTTCTGCTCTCTCTCATGAGAGAATGCGGGACAGCATCAAAGCAACTCGCCGAAACATGTTGACAGATTTTGCTCTTTCCGCTGAGCGCAGGAAACGACAAATAGTCAACGAATTTCGACCGGAGTCCTACCTCTATTGAATTGAAATGTACGCTTGACGTATCACGTATTTTGTGCCATACTGAAGACATGACGAGTGATGGACTTCCACACTACCGCGATAAGCGCTTACAGCACTTTGCTGATGGATACAGGGTGCGGGAATTTCAGTCGTTTGAGCGGCAGCTGAAAAAAAGGCTTGCCATCTTGGAGGACGCACAAAGCAAAGATGATTTACGTTTGTTGCCCAGTAATCATTTTGAAGCGTTACTTGGTGATCGGAAAGGGCAATTCAGTATTCGTATTAACATGCAATGGCGGCTTTGTTTTGAATGGTCGGATAGCGAAGACCGTGCGTTTAACATTGAAGTTGTGGATTATCATTAGGAGAAAACTATGCAGAAACGCCCAATCTATCCTATTCATCCAGGCGAAATATTAGCCGATGAATTGGTGGAACTGAATAAAACCCCGACGAAGCTGGCCCGTGAGTTGCATGTGCCGGCAAACCGGATTTCACAACTGGTTGCAGGCAAGAGAGCAATGACTGCAGATACTGCTTTGCGTCTTGAAAGGCGACTGGGTGTCAGTGCTGCTTTCTGGATGAACTTGCAAAAACGCTATGAGTTGGACCTTGCCCGCGATAATGCAGGTGATATGCTGAGCATGATTGAACCTTTCCAGCAGGTGAATGGCTAGTACAGCATGGCGTAAATGGGCTGGTAGTTCTACCATCAGGGCCTTCCATAGGCAGGCTCAGGCAAGTGGTCACTACTACCGAACTTTTTTAGCCTTTGTGTACTAGTTTTATGGAGTTGGAAAGTGGGGAGGTAGTTCCTTCGACATACCTTGAAATTCATAATCTCTGCTACGAGGCGTACAACGCCAACCCGCTGGCCTTCGCCATCGTCGAGATGACGACCTCGTTCGTGCTGGGCAAAGGCGTCACCGTCGCCGCCAACGATGCCCAGGTGCAGCAGGTACTCATGGATTTCTGGCACGACCCATCGAATCACATGGATGATCGCGCCTATGCCCTCTGCACCGAACTCTCGCTCTATGGCGAGCAGTTCATCCGCTTCTTCGTCAATAAGTATGATGGGCGCGTGCAGATCAGGCAGATCGATCCCTCGCTCATTGACCAGATCGAAACCGACCCCGAAGATATCGAGACGCCGCTGCGCTTCCATCGCCGCCCCATCGGGCCGAGCGCCACGCTTCCCGGCACGATCCCCGTCGTCGCGCCCATCGACAACTATAACCCCGATGGCACCTGGTATGACGCGGGCAGCGAGGTCATGCAGTTCGCCATCAACAAGGTCTCCAACGCCAAGCGCGGCAAGAGCGACCTGGCGACGCTGCTGCCCTGGCTGCGCCGCTACAAGGACTGGCTGACCGACCGCGTGCGCATCAACAAGTATAAAGGAGCGTTTTTGTGGGACGTGCAACTGACCGGGGCGGACCGCAAGACGATTGAGCGCAAGCGCGCCGAATATTCGTACCCGCCGGAGCCGGGCAGCGTGGTGATTCACAACGAATCCGAGAAGTGGTCAGCCGTGAAGCCCGAAATCAACGGCAACGACGCCGCAAACGACGGGCGGGCCATCAAGTTGATGGTGGCCGTCGGCGCGCAACTGCCGGAGCATTACCTGTCCGACGGCGACGGGCCGACGAAGGCCACTGCCGCCGAGATGGCGCTGCCCACGCTGCTCAAATTCCAGCGCCGCCAATACATCATGCGCAACATGCTGCGCGCCATTCTGGATCGCGTCATTCAAGAGGCGACGCGGGCGCGGCGGCTGCCGGAAGCTATTGATATTGACACCGGCTACGATATCCAGTTCCCGGAGATCGAAGTCACCGATAACCAGGCGCTGGCGACGGCCACGCAGGCGATGGTCTCGGCGCTCACCGCGGCGAAGCAGCAGGGCTGGGTTTCGGACGAAACCTGTATGCGCCTGCTTTTCCAGTTCGCCGGGGAAGAGATCGATATTCACGAAGAGCGAGCGCGTATCACCGGAAAGGAAAAGGAACAGGCATGGCCTTCAAGGCAAGACCCCAGCGCGCCGCTACCGCGCAAACAGCCCGGAGCGGTTCCCCTGAGCTAGCGGCGGAATCGCTGCTGCCCGACGTCGAGACGGCCCGTTTCGCGGGCAATGCCGCTGCACGCAGCCACACCAAAGCGCCCAGGATCGTCTGGCCCGAACGCTACCGCCAGCGCTATCATCTGCCGGCCAATATCGAAGAACAGCCGTTTTGATGGTGGAATTTCCACCATCAAATCACTGGAGGACGTGTGTCATGCCATTAAATACCCAACAAAAGATCAACCATCTCCAGGCCGTGACTAACCTCAGCTATGCCGGGCGACAGCGCCCCGTCGTCTTCGTCTATCTGGCAAGCGGCGTCTACTCGTATGTCGCCATAGAGGTTATCATGCGTCCGGAAGAGATCATCGATCCGCAGATTTACGACGCGAGCGGCCACGCGCCTACCCGCAATGCCGACATGATCATCGTGGCCCCGCCCGGCACGAACTTCACCGGCGTCGTCTACGTGGCGGATACGCCCACCGCGACGGCGCCGGCAGTGGCAGCCGCGCCCAAATACGAGATCATCGAGGCGCTGCCCGTCGGCATGATCCCCGGCGGCAGCCACATTCGCGCATTATTGCGCCGTTTACGATAAGATACCCGATTGGTATATATCACGAGAGAAAGGACATTTCCCCCATGTCGATAATTCCGATGGACGAGCGCGAATGCCAGGAAGACGCGCTGCAGCGCATTCATAACTGGATCGGTATGCTGGAAGGGCGCGTCTATGCCCTCTTGAACGAAAACGAGCCGGAGCAGATGAAGCCGTCCGAGCGCGAGCAGGCCGCCTGCCGACACCTCATGTTGATGATCCGCCTGCTGCAACTGCGGCGGCAATGCGCCGAGGCCACGCCATCAGCCAGCGAGCAGGCGTTATTGGACGTGCTGCTGCGCGGCATGGACGAGGGACAATAAAGAAGGAATCAGCAATACGGCAATGACAGGCCGCGCGGCCTGTCATTGCCGTATTGCTGATTCCTTCATAATGCGAATCGTGCCGCCGCCGGTTTTGAGTTTGAGTGGCGCGCGCGGCCCGTTCCCTGTTTCATTGCCGCCAAATTCATTGTGTATACCGCCGCCGCCGGTCTTTATGTCAAGGCTAAATGCCGCGTCAGCAGGCAATTCGAGGGTAATCGCGCCGCCTCCAGTCTGGAACTTGTAGTTGCCGCGCGCGTCCAGCGATCCGTCAAAGGTAATCGCCCCGCCGCCGGTTGCCACAGACGATTCCCCGCTTAACGCGGCCTGGCTGACTTCGATGCGCCCGCCGCCGGTCTGCGCCGTGAGCTGGCCGCGCGTATTTCTCAGTATGATATGCGAGCCGCCGGTTTTCATCGCGATCTGGCCCTGGAGATTCTGAGCTTCGATGCGCCCGCCGCCGGTGTACATATCGATCAGACCCTGCAGATTGTCGGCTTCGATGCGCCCGCCGCCGGTTTTCATCGCGATCTGGCCTTGCAGGTCGCGCGCTTCCACGCTCCCGCCGCCCGTGCGCACGCGAATTACGCCGCTGGTTTCCTGAACCGCGACCGGTCCTCCTCCATTCTGGATTTGTACATCGCAATTGGGCGGCACGGTGATCTCGAAATCGACGGTGCGCAGACCAAACTGGAGGAAGCTCCAGGCCATGTGGCTTGAGATGTCCAGCATGTCGCCGTACTGGGTGTAGTTTATCTGCATGCGTTCGGCATCAATGCCAATGCCGCTGGCGCGTTTGGTCGCGGCCACGCTGATCATGCCCTCTTCTCCCCGGCGAATAGCCACTGCGCCAGATCCGTTGTTGATCACCAGCCGCGCGTGTTCCATGATCTGGAAGGTGCTCGTGGGCATGGGAACAGTTACGACGCGCCAGTTGGTTGCCAGCGCGGCCAGCCCGGCGATGATCAGCACAATCACCACTATCCAGGTGAGCCAGCTCAGAATCACGCCGAAGAGGCTCCCGGCGATAAAGGCCGCGCACAGCAGCGCGAGCAGCGCCAGCATTCCGCCCATGCTTTTCTGGTTTTTCGGTGTTGGCCGCAGCTTCTCGCCCTTGTCTGACCAGAAATCTTGTTCGTTCAGTCCAGTATAACCTTCTTCGTAGGAACGGTTCGTAGACCCTTGCACTGTTGGCTGTTCGCGAGGTTCGGTATTGCTCTGGCGCTCACCGGGTGGCGTTGGCGTCTCCTCCGGCATGTGAGGCGAATAGGAAAATTCCTGCTGGTTCTGCATAGCCACTCCCTCAATGCTTGCTAAAAATGCCATCAATTTGGAAACGATTACCTTATATATACGGAGGAAATGTAGTGAAGTTGTCAGTTGGAATCAGCTCTACCAGCATCGGCCCTATCCCGTATGTGGCGTCAATCGGTCACTACGATCAATCCTAGCCCTTGCATGGCTGCCCGGCGCACGGCGCGTAACAATTCGCGCGTGCGTTCGGGCATAACTTCGTCCAGCAGGCGCGCCGCCGGAAAGGCTTTGACGATCTGTTCCATACAGAACTGTTGATAATCCTGCTCGGCCTGCGCCTGGTTGTAGGCGTGAGCGTCGTGCAGGGCCAGCGCCAGTTGCCAGGTCTCGGCGGGCGTCAGGTAGCCGTAGCACGCGCCGTAGGGATCATTGGCGTCGTAGCCGAAGGGCATACGGCGGCGACCGCAGGCCAGCAGCTCGAAGAGCGCCATCGCCCGTACCGAGATGGTCGCCAGCCAGCCGCGCAGGCGCAGCATATTGATCTGCTGGCCGAGCAGTATGCCTGCCGGCTTGTTCTCTTCCTCATTGTAGGGATCAAGCTCGCTAGCATCATCCTCCGCGCGTTCCGCGTTAACGGGCGCGGCATCGCTCGTCACGGTTGTCTCCGTTGCCCGCTCGCCAACCTCCAGCGCCATGTCGCTCAGACCCGCATCATGCAAGAGCGCAATCACATCGCCGCGCGTAGTCTGCTCGTTCGCGGCTTCCACGTCTGCCGCGTAGAGCTGCACGAGGCAATTCGCCTCGATCAGCGCGCCCCACACGGTGCGCAGCGGCGGCGATTGCTGGTAGAGTTGGGGTGCGTACTGGTGAAGGTAGCGGTCGCTAAAGGATGTGAATTGTTCCGCCGAGCAGAGGCGGGTGTATTCCACGCGGCTGTGCGGGCCGCGCGGCAGGCTATCGACAAACTCTTTGGCGCGTATCCACGTGCGGATGCGCTGCATTGGTTTGGGCAAATATTCCTCTTCTAACGCGCAGCGCGTCTTCGCGTACAGCGCGAGGATAGCGCTCCCATCCCTGTCGAGCAGCCAGCGTTCAAAGGCAGGCATGATCTGCTCCGCGTATACCGGCCAGTTGAAGCCATGCAGGTAGATATCCATACTGTTCACATCTTTCGAGCTATTCTTTCTTTATTATAACGATTACCGGTAAGCAGCCACAACCCTGATATGCTATCCTGCGTACAAAAGGTGAGGGATTTTGTCCCCGCGCAGGCATAGCACGATCGGATCAGGTAGCAAGCTGTATGGCAGAGACAAACTATGACGCTATTTCGCCCAGGCGGGCTGGGACGACGCGGCAAGAACCGGCCCGGCCCGCGCGCGTTCGTATGCGGCGGCTGATCGCCCTGGCCCGGCCCTATCGCTGGCGGATTGCAGGCATGATGCTCACTGCCGCGATCACCAGTTCCATTACCCTGCTCTATCCCGCGCTGGTTGGCTCCGCCATCGATAACGTCATCGTGGCAAGAAATCGTGCGGCCCTGCCCGGCATCATCCTGCTGCTGGTGATCCTGGTCATCGTGCAGGCGCTGCTCAGCTTCCTGCAAAATTACCTGAATACCGTCGTTGGCGAGCGCGTCGTGATCGACCTGCGCGTCCAGCTCTATCGCCATCTGCAACAACTGCCGCTGGGCTTCTTTCAGGATAACCATACCGGCGATCTGTTGAGCCGCCTCACCAACGATGTGATGCTGATCCGCGATGCCGTCACCAATACGCTCATGACCTTCGTCTCCAGCATGTTTACCCTGCTGTTCGGGCTGGTCATCATTATCGCCGGGCCAGGCGCGGTGTTGAGCCAGTTCAACCAGTTTCATATCAACATTCCCACGGCCCATTCATCCACCGTCCTCAATCCCGCCACGCTCTGGGTGATTTTGCTGGTGGTTCTCTTTTCGCTGCCGTTTATTCTCTCCAGCACGCTGCTGCGGCGCACGCTGAAACGGCAATTGGAGATATTGAGCGAGTCAACCAGGGTGCTGGAAGAAACGATCGGCAACGAGAAGATCGTCAAAGCCTTCACCCGCGAGGATTACGAGATCAAACGCTACCGCGCGCTGGCGATGCAGCAGTTCGGCATGGTCAGGAAACGCGCCTGGATCATGGGTTTCGCCAACGCGCTGTCGATCTTGCTCGGCCTGGGCGGCGTCGCCATTTTCCTGTGGTTCGTCGGAAACGCGGTGATGAGCGGCAGCATGTCCATCGGCGACCTGGCAATGACCGTCATCTACATCTTCATCCTGGCGCAGCCATTCACTTCGGCCAGCAGCCAGTACAGCCAGTTCCAGATGGCGTTGGGCGCGGCGGAACGCATCTTCGCTCTGCTTGATCAGGCGATAGACGTCACAGACGCGCCGGGAGCGCGCCCCTTGCCGCCGGTAGAGGGGCGGCTGCGCTTCGATCACGTCGATTTCAGCTACGACGGGCAGCGCGAGGTACTGCATGATGTGACGTTCGAGGCCGAGGCCGGACAGGTGGTAGCGCTGGTTGGGCCAAGCGGGGCCGGTAAAACTACCATCGCCAACCTGATCCCGCGTTTCTTCGATATCCAGCAAGGACGCATCACCATCGATGATAACGATATCAGCCAGGTGCAGCTCCAAAGTTTGCGCGAGCAGATCGGCATCGTGCTGCAAGAGCCGGTGCTTTTCAGCAGCACCATCCGCGAAAACATCGCCTATGGCCGCCTGGATGCCTCCGAGGACGAGATCACAGCCGTCGCGCGGGCAGCCAACGCGGCGGAATTCATCGCAGATTTGCCGCAAGGCTATGCTACAATGGTGGGAGAGCGCGGCGTCAAACTCTCCGTTGGGCAGCGGCAGCGTATCGCCATCGCGCGCGCCCTGCTGCGCAATCCGCGCATCCTGATCCTGGATGAGGCGACCAGTTCGCTGGACAACGAGAGCGAGCACCTGGTGCAAGAAGCCCTGGAGCGACTGATGGCGGGCCGTACCACCCTCGTGATCGCTCATCGTTTGACGACCATCCAGCACGCGGATACCATCATCGTGCTGGAACAAGGCCGCGTGATCGAGCAGGGAACGCACAACGAGCTGCTGGGCCTGCGCGGCAAATACCATCGCCTCTACACGCGCGCCGACGCGGACGAGATCGAGGTAGTGTAGGGGCCGAAAGGTGTCTAATCAGTCGATTGATGATGTGCTACCACTCGTGTTTTCGTCTTATTGTCCTTTCCCTGCCTTTTTTGGAAAAAGAGCGTAGCGACGAGCAAAAAACTCCAGAGCGCGTGACTCCCGGCTGACAGGCGCTCAACAAACCCAGGATTCAGTCCGGTGTAAAGAAATAGCGCAAAAAAGACCAGGATCAGAACGCCGCTAATCACCGAGTACACTGCCCAACCGCGCCAACGGGGTTCAATAGCAAAGCGGCGAGCGAGGGCGAAGCAGCCACATGCCAGGGAAAGAATGATCACGTACGCAAAGACAACGTGGAGCGTCCCATGCAACGTAGGTGCTGTCAGGACTGCGCCTGGTGGGTAGCCGGGATTTGGATCGAGGGGAAAAAAACCGGCACCAATCAGGCTAAGGCCACTGACGCTTTGGAAAAGAGGAAGCCCGATCGAAGCTCTCCCTGGCGTCAGTAATTGATACCAGCCAAAAACAGAGAGCAAAGTCAGGACGCCAAAGACGACGAAATTGACCTGCTGCACCCACCCACCAGGTCCAAGGCTCAGTGCGCTAATAGGTTGTTGCCAGGCATTATAGCCTGCCCTGGTGATGCCTTCAATCAGATAGGTTCCAGTAAATAGGAACGCCCCGACTCCACTACAACTCACCAGCCCAAGCGTGAGAGGGGACAGGAAGCCATTCCCCAGGCCAGACGGGGGCATTTCCGAACGGCTGGTAAGCGGGGTTGGTTCAGAGATGTTCTCCATAGGATGTCCTTTCATTGGGAAGGCTCTCCTTCCCATTTCCCTTTCTCCATTTGGGGGCAGCGCATCCCAACCTTAAACGTATTGCCCCTACTTCAAGTTATTACTATTTGCTATAAACAATATAACAGATAGCAATATCTCTGTCAAGGGCTGAAAAGCAAAAAATGGAATAGTCTCGCTTCCTCATGATGCTTGAAAAGGGCGGTCAGACGGCGGCGCTTTCCTCCACGCGATCCAGCCATTCGTGTATGAGGGCGTGACACAGCGCTTCCTGTTCGATATTCACAAAATGCCCGGCCCGATCGAGGACGGCGAACGTTGCTCTGGGGTAATTGTCCAGCAGATCCCAGGCGTCCTGGTAGCCACAGATGTGATCTTGTCGTGCGGTCAGCATGAGCGTGGGACCGCCAAAGGGGGCGGGAAGTCGGTCTACGTCAAAGGAAAAGGGGCCAGCCTCCTCCAACCGCGCGAGGAAGGTGTGGTCGGCTAGCTGGACCTCCGCCAGCACGTCGCGCACCGCCTCGACCACCGTGGGGCTCTGAACCACGACGAGGCTCGCGATGCCCGGCTCTAGACTTTCCACCAGGGTCGGATCATCCACCAGCGTCGTCCTCTTCGGGAGATGGGCCTGTACAGGCGGAGCCGTAACCGCAGG
>Ga0207416_1000879_pt1 | contig 45945 bp, 48 predicted proteins | sample PaiPotPPM11metaG_FD_184107 | JGI IMG/M metagenome (GOLD analysis project Ga0207416, IMG submission 184107) | Iron sulfur acid spring bacterial and archeal communities from Banff, Canada, to study Microbial Dark Matter (Phase II) - Paint Pots PPM... ...
CGGGGGGGGGGGTGGGGAGGGGGTCGCGGCCGCATCCGTATGATGCGGACGGTAGGATACGCGCCTGCCGGCGTTCCGCTTCCCTTCGTTCGGTCATGTAGCGTGGGGGCGGGTTTGAAACCCGCCCCCACGCCGCACGGCGGGAGGAAGACCCACAAAGCTCGGGCGCAGACGCGTCGCGAGAACGGTTTTTGCTGCGCAGAGCGAATAGCGAATGGCGAATAAAATTTGTCGCCATTCGCTATTCGCGCCTCTCCGCCGCCGCGGGGGCGGAATTTGGAATGTCAATCGAGCCGCACCGCTTGCCCGGTCTCGACCGCGCGCTCGATGGCGTAAGTTGTTTTGAGGTTGAGTATCGCCTGTTCCGCCGTGGCGTGCACGCTGCCGCCGCGGCCGGTCGAAAGGAAATCGAGCCAGGAGCGCGTCTCATTGCCGAGCGGGCCCCAGAAATCGCCCATCGCCCAATCGCCGGCCGTGTTGCTGCCGAGAAACGCCAGGTTGATGGAATGGCCGGGCACATAAGGATGCGGAATGCCCTTCTCGGAAAAAATCAGATGCTCCATATGGTCGTCGTCGATGATCATGGTGCCGTCGGCGCCGAGCAGCTCGACCCGGTCGGACTGCCCTTGGGTCGGATAATTCGCCGGCAGCGCATAGCTGATGCCAAAATTGACGACGGCGCCATCGGCAAATGTGACGATCGCCCAGGTCACGTCGTGCGCGCTGTAGCCGGCGTCGCGGAAAATGCCCGATTGGCCGCGCGCCACCACCTCGACCGGCCGGTTGCCGTCGAGGAACCAGCACATCAGATCGACGTAATAGGTCAGCACGTCGAGCACCGGCGTGGCGTGCGGATCGCGCTTGAGGATGGCGAAGGTTTGCGCCCGCGAATTATAGACCCGCGCCAGGCCGCCGCTGATCCGGCCGAGGCGGCCGCGCACCATCTGCTCCTTGGCGCGCAGAAAACACTCCTTGAAACGGCGGCTGTAGCCGACGCGCAGCATGCCGTTGGTTGCTTTGAGCGTATTGATGATCGCTTCGGCATCGTTGAGCGACAGCGCCAGCGGCTTCTCGACCAGCACCGCCTTGCCAAGCTCGAGCGCCTTGCAGACCGGCGCGGCGTGCTCGCCTTCGGGCGTCGAGACGAACACCGCGTTGACCTCCGGCCGCGCAATCACCTCGTCGTTGTCGCCGGAATAAAAATCCGCGCCGGCTTCCCCGGCCAGCGCACGCGCGCGATTCACATCCTTATCGGAGACCGCGACGAAACGCACCGCCGGATGCTTCGCCGCAAGCCGTGCCCGCAGCGTGCCGATACGGCCGGAGCCGACCACGGCAATGCCGAGGTCCTTGTGTTGCTTGAGCTCACTCAAACTGCTGCACCTCGTCCTTCAGGTCGCTCCAGATGCGCGAATAGATATCGCGGAACTCGGGCGCGATGGCGAGCTCCGCCGGCGGCGGACGCGGCCGCGGCAGCTCCACCGGGATCACCGACTTCACCCGCCCTGGCCGGTTGGTGAACACGACGACGATGTCGGACAGAAAGATCGCCTCATGCAGATCGTGGGTGACGAACAGCACGGTGCGCTTGCTGCGGTCCCACACCGAGAGAAACAGCGCTTGCAGCAACAGCCGCGTCTGGCTGTCGAGCGCGCCGAACGGCTCGTCCATGAGCAGGATGTCGGGCTCGATCGCGAAGGTGCGCGCCACCGCCACGCGCTGGCGCATGCCTTGCGACAATTCGTGGCGGTAATGATCCTCGAACTTGTCGAGCCCGACCCGGCGCAGCCACTCACGCGCAACGGCGCGGCGATTGGCGACGCCGCGCACTTCGAGGCCGAATTCGACGTTCTCCGCGGCGGTGCGCCACGGCATCATGCCGTCGCGCGCAAACATGTAGCCGACGTCGTGGCGGATGCCGTTGACGCGCGCGCCGTTCACCTCGGCGTGGCCCGAGCTTGGCGCAAGCAGGCCGGAGACGATGTTGAGCAGTGTCGACTTGCCGCAACCGGACGGGCCGACGATGGTGACGATCGAGCCATCCGGCACGTCGAGCGACACGCCGCGCACCGCTTCGACCGCGCCGCGGTCGCGCGGCCGGAACACGATGCCGATATTCGACAGGCGGATTTTCGCGGGCGCGGGCATCAGTTCAAAAACCCATTGGGATCAGGCACTGTTGACCGCGGGCTTCCAGCGCAGCAGCCGCGCCTCGACCTTGCGCATGATGGCGCTGAACAGCCAGGCGACCACCGCCAGCGTGACGAGGCCGGCGAACACCACCGCGGTATTGAAGTTCGCGGCGCCGCTGGAAATGACGTAGCCGATGCCCTGATTGGAGGCGAGAATCTCGGCGACGATAACGCCGAGCAGCGCATAGGTCAGGCCGATATTGAGCCCGGCGAAAATCCACGGCAGCGCCGACGGCAGCGTCACCTTCCACAGGATGTCGCGCCGCGACGCGCCCATCAGCCGCGCAATGGTGAGAATATCGGTGTCGACGTTCTTGGCGCCGCCGAGCGTGTTGACCAAGAGAATAAAGAATACCAGCGTGAAGGCAGTGACCACCTTGGCGACGATGCCGATGCCGAACCAAAGAATGATCAGCGGCGCCAGCGCCACGCGCGGCAGGCTGTTGAGCGCGAGCACAAGCGGCGCCAAAACTTCGTCCCAGAACGGCGAGCGCGCCAGCATCAGGCCGGCCGCGATGCCGAGCACCGAGGACACGACGAACGCGATCAAGGCCTCGAACACGGTGATGCCGACATTGCGGATCAGGTCGCCGCTCAAGATTTCCTGCCACAGCTCTTTGGCAACCAGCACCGGGCTCGAAACCCAGAACGAATCGATCAGGCCCAGGCTGACCGCGCCCTGCCAGACCAGCAGCAGCGTGGCGACAACGGCAACGCGAGCAAGCAAAATGCGCTGACGCAAGTTGTCATCGCCCGCGCTCGATGCAACCGGGATTGCGGCTTCGACTGCCTCGCTGTCGGCCATGCTGCGAAACCTGCGCCGGCGTCAGTGTGTCGGTGCGTTCGCCTCGGGCGGCATGAAATCGCTGGCGACAAGCTGGCCGTAGGGCACCGGCTTTTCGATCGACTTGCCGGCGATCAGCATGGCGCTGACATTATCGACGCCTTGGCGCGTCGCGACTGCCCCGTAGTTCGAGCGGTACTTCTGCAGGTAGGATCTGACCACCTCCGGGTCCGATCCCTTCATGTAGTTCGCGGCGACGTCCATCAGGTCGTTCATGCGCGCCGGATCGTTGATGATCTTGCACGCTTCGACGATCGCCGCGACGATGCCGCGCGCCGTATCCGGATGATCCTTGAGAAAGGCCGAGTGAACGAACACACCGTTATAGGCGTAAGGATGGAACACGGCCGGGCCGCCGCCGCCCTCGATATCGGCCACGGTCTTGGCGATCTTGAGCGACAGCACCGCCGCGGTTTGCGCCGGCTCGACCGCCATGGCGCCGTCGATCACTTTGTTCTTGAGCGAGGCCAGCGTGGTGCCGGGATCGCCGACCGGCATGATGGTGACGTCCTTGTCCGGATCGAGGCCGGCTTGCTTGAGCATGAATCGAATGGCGGTGTCGGTCGACGCGCCGCGGCCGCTGATGCCGATCTTGAGACCCTTTAGGTCGATGAGATTTTGCGGATAAGGCTTGTCCGCATTCGGCGTCGGCACGCCGTTGTTGACGATCAGACTGAGCGGCGGCAACTGCTGCTCGAGCACGATCAGTTTGAGGTCCTGGCCCTTGGAGCTGACCGTCACGCCGTGCTCGACAGCGAATGCGCCGGCATCCGCGGAACCGCTGACAAAGATATTGGCGGGCTGAATGCCGGTGCCGTAGACCAATTCAACATCGACGCCGTGCTTCTCGAACAGCTTGAGCTGCTTGGCGACGTAAACCGGAAAGCAGCAGAAGTTGCTTTGGAAGATCGACATCTTGATCTGGTCCAGAGCCATGGCCGGCGCGGCGAACAGCGCCACTGCCACGGCGCAAGCGGCGGCGAAGGTTAAAAGTCGCAGCGTCAATCTTCGCATCATATCCTCCCTAACTCTGATGTGACCTTAGGCCACCTTTCTGGCGATGAATTCCCGCTGGCAGCGCCGCACGCGGCGCTCGTCGACCTCGACGCCGAGTCCAGGCCGGTCGAGCACATTGATATGTCCGTTGTCGACGCGTAGCGGATCGGTGACGACATCCTCGGCCAGGCCGGGACTGGTTATGGTCAGTCCCCAAGCAAGCGCCGGAACGACGGCGGCGAGATGCAATGCCGCCGCCGACGCGACGCTCGTTTCGCCGGTCTTGCAAGAAATGTTGAGGCTCATGCCGAGCCGGTCGCACAGCCGGCTTGCGTCCAGCACCGCCCGCAAGCCGCCGAGCTTGATCGCCTTCAGGCTCACGCCCTGGGCGGCCTTGGCGGTGTGATGGCGTTCGATGTCGGCGCCCGAATGAATGCCCTCGTCGGCGCCGATCGGCACGCGGCTTGCGGCGGCGACGCGCGCCATGCCTGCCAGATCGCGCGCATGAACCGGCTGCTCGAAAAAGCCGAGCCCGGTATCGGCAACCGCGCGCACGTAGCGAACGCCCTCTTCGGCCGTCCAGCCTTGATTGGCATCGGCCGAGATCAGGCAGTCCGCGCCGAGCACCCGGCAAACATCTCGCGTGCGCTCGGCGTCGGCTTCGGGCGCGCCGACGCCGACTTTGACTTTATAGATGACGTAGCCGGCTTTGCGGCGATCCTGCGCTTCGCGCAAGTCGGCCGCGGTATCGTCGGAGCCGATGACGGCGAGCAGTGGAATCCGCTCGCGCCGCTTGCCGCCGAGCAGCGCATGCAGCGGTTGCCCGGTGGCCCGGCCGACCAGATCGTGCAATGCGATCTCGATCGCGGCCTTGGCGCCGCTGTTGCCATACATCTGCGCGTCCATTGCCGCCGCAACGCCGGCAAAGTCGCCGGCCGGACGCTTGAGCAAGTTGGGCGCCATGTGAGCCACCGCCGCCATCATGCCGGCGACGGTTTCGCCCGTCATGGTTGGCGCTGAAGCCGCCTCGCCCCAGCCGACAACGCCGTCGTCGGATTCGACCCGCACCAGAATATTGTCGGCGCGCGTGACGGTTTCGCCGGCCATCTTGACCGGCTTCTTCATCGGCAAGCTGACGGCGATGGGCTCGATCGCTGTGATGCGCACGCTGTTCTCCGGCCGCAATGGCGAATTGTACCGGGGCGGGCAGCCTGACTACAAGCCGCGGGCCAAGGGCCCTGCGCGGCGAGATCATCACTCCGCAGCGATGCGATGCACTATATCGGGGCTCATGTTGTCATTCGTCGGGCGAGCTGAACATGCACTCGCGCATGTCGACGTCATCGGCGACGATGCCGAGTTCCTGCCACGGGTGGATGAGCGGATTGCCGAGCATGGTGCGTTTCATCAGCCACAGACTGAACGGCAGGATCAGTCGTTCGCCCAGTCCGGGCGGGACTTTGGCGTCCATGATGACAAGACGGACCCCCGAACCAAGTTGCTGCCATGCGCGCCGCAGCACGATGCGATGATGCGGCATCGTATTGTACGACAGGCTGAACAGTACGATGCAGCTACCCCCTGCAGCCGTGGCGCCAATCCCCCCATTTACACCAAATTTATGCCGTCCTTAGTTGTGCGGCCCGCGCCTATGCGAGGCGAGGTGTCATAAGGCCGAATCGGGATGACCGGCGGTCGCATCTTTGCCGGCAGCAACCTATAAGACCGGCGTCCAGCGGAGCAGGGTCGATGGGATTGCAATCGGATTGAATGACTGCGCATTGGTGCATGAAATGACCATGTTCGTCCCGCTATGAATCCACTCCGCCGGTCCCATATGCGTTGAGCGGCTCAATTCCGGAGTTCCAATCATGCGAGCAAAACTGCTTCTCCCTGCCGCCGCCCTTATGGCGCTCGCAGTTCCCGCCAATGCGCAGAATCCGGCGCGGAACCTGCCGCAGACGCCCGTCGGCCTTTGGCAGGCGGTCAATGACGAAACCAAGCAGCCGTCGGGCTGGTTCCTCATCCGCGAACAGGCTGGGGTGTACAACGGCATTATCGCCAAGATGTTTCTCAAGCCCGGCCAAGACCCCAATGTGGTTTGCGATCAATGCAAGGACGATCGCCACAATCATCCGTGGCTTGGCCTCGAGCTGATCCGCGGCATGCAGCGGGAGGATGACGACAAGTTCGGCGGCGGAACGATTCTCGATCCGCGCGACGGCAAAGTCTACAAAGCCACCATGAAGATAACGCCGGATGGCCAGACCCTCGTGGTGCGCGGCTATCTCGGGATCGAATTGCTGGGCCGCAATCAGTATTGGTCGCGATTGCCGGATTCCGCCTACACCCTGCTCGATCCGTCGGTGAACCCCAATCCCGCCGTCAACCAGGCGCCGGCGACGCCTCCGCGCAAACCGACAGCAATGGCGCCGAAGCCGCCAAATGCAGTGGGACCGCAAAACGCGGCGGGGCGGTGAGGCGCATCAGTCCTGACGCGCTGATCTAGTGCTGCCGCGGCTTGCCCATCAAAATGGGCTGGAACAGCGCCGCCGCCGCCATTGTCGTCATCAGCGAGATTGCCAGCAGCTTGCCCATGCTGGAGGTGCCGGGGTGGCTGGAGAACCACAGGCTGCCGAAGGCCGTCGCCGTCGTCAGCGCACTGAACGTCACGGCGCGGGTGAGCACTGATTGCAAGAGGTTGGTCTGCCCCTCGCGCCAAGCCATGATGTAATAGATCTTGAATGCAACGCCGACGCCGAGCAGCAGCGGCAGCGCGATGATGTTGGCGAAATTCAGCGGCATGCCGATCAAGACGCAGATTTCGAGGGTGACGACGCCGGCCAACAGCAGCGGCACGAGCGTCAGCAGCACATCGCCAATGCGCCGCAGCGTAATCCACAGGATGATGGCGATTGAAATGAGCGCGCAGGCGCCGGCTTCGATAAAGGCGGTGACGACGGTGCCGCGCGCTTCGAGGATCGAAATCGGTCCCTCGGTCGCGTCAGGCGCAACCGACTGAACGGCGCGGGCGAACTTGCGCAATATGCTGTTGTCGCTCGAGTCGCCCTTAGGTGCGACATCGACGCGCGCTTGCCCATCCGGGGTCACCCAATCGTGCGTCAGGTCGGCTGGAAGATTGTCGCGGGTGATCGCTTGCGCCTTGAGCAGATTGCGCAGGTCATCGAGCGTGGTTTTCAACGGCTGCACGAAGACCACCTCGGCCTGCTGCCGCGTCGCCGGATCGGCTTTGGCCAGCGCGGTCATGGCGGTGGCGAGCCGGCGCGCCGCAACGGCGCCGGTGCCTGTAGCGTTGCCGGCGAGGCGGTTCAGTGCATCGACCGTCGAATTGATCATGCTGATGGTCTGCGCATCCGAGGTCGGCGACGCCGGCGCCTTCGGATTGAGCGCCGTATCGAGCCCCTGCGCGGCGTTATGGATGAGCGTGAGCTTTTGCTCCTGCTGATCCGGGATCAGGCTCGACAGCGTGACGACTCGCGCTACTTCGGGCAAAGCCCGCAGCTTGACGGCCGTCTGATCCGCTTGTGCGAGCGAGGGCTGCAGCACTTCGATGTCGTTGGCGCCGCTTTCCGGATCGTTCTTGAGATCGAGATAGGTCGCGACGGACTCGACCGTGGGGCTGCGCAGATTCATCGGGTTGAAATCGAATTGCAGCCAATACAGCAGCGGCGCTCCGCCGACGACGACAAGAAGCGTGATGATGAGAATCGGCAAGCGATGCCGCTCGAGGAAGCTGTCGACCGGCGCGAGGTAGGAATAGCCTAGCTGCTCCGGCTCGCTCGGCGGTTTGAGGCGGCTCAACAGAGCCGGCAGCAGCGTGATGCTGCTCAAGAACGCGATCAGCATGCCGACGCCGGCAATCAGGCCAAGCTCGGAAACGCCCTTGTAGGCCGTCGGCATGAAGGACAGGAAGCCCGCCGCAGTGGCGAGCGCCGCGAGCGTCAGCGGCGCGCCGGCGCGGTGGCCCGATTGTAGCAAGGCCTCATGCAGATTGTCGATGTCGTGCCGCTCGGCCCGGTAGCGGACGCTGAACTGGAGGCCGAAATCGACCCCCAAGCCGACAAACAGCACCGCAAAATAAACCGATATCAGATTGAGTGTGCCGACCATCAACATGCCGGCCGCCGCGGTAATCGAAAGTCCGACCACGAGACTGACGAACACGGCAAAAATGATCCGCGCCCAGCGCAACGCCATCCACAGGATGAAGAGCACGATCGCAACGGTCACGGTGGCATTGAGCCCGGCATTTTCCTTGATGGTGGCGAATTCCTCATCGGCCATCGGCACCGGCCCGGTCAGGCGCAGGCGCGCTTGGTACTTGGTTGCAAAATCGGCATCGGCCGCCGCCTTGCGGATGGCATCGGTCACCTTGACGCCGGGCTCGAGCTCCGAGTAGTCGAGCACACCCTGGATATTGAGGAAGCGTCGCAGCTCGCTGGCCGTGGAGGTGCGACCCTCGACCAGCTCATGCCAGGAAAATTTCGCCGGCTGCCCGGCGTTGACCTTCTCGATGGCGTCGGCGCCGAGCGTCATCGCCCAAGTCATGTTGTCGAGCGTGATCTGTCCGCCCTGCACGCCAAGCAGTCCGAATTGCAGCGCCTGGACCACGCCGCGCAGGCTTGGGTCGCTGGCCAGAACCTGCAGCAGGCGCTGCGCCCGCGTCAGCATGCTGAGCTGCTGCCCAAGCTCATCGGTCGATTCAAACAAGAAGCCGTTCTGCGCGAAAAATGCCCCGCCTTTCGGCTGCTGGACGGAGCGGAACATATTCTTCTGTTGCGACAGCTTCTGCACCAGGGCACCGGTCGCCTCATCGGCGAGCTCCGGCGTCGGTGCATCGATCACGGCGACGATCAATTCGTATCGCGGAAACGCCTTTTCGAATGCCGCTTCGCGCTGCCGCCATGGAATGTCGGTGGAGATGAGCTGATTGATGTCCGTCGTCATGGAAAAATGCGTCGCCGCATACCACGACGATACAATCGTCAGGAGGATCGCCGCACCAATGACCGGCCATGCATATTGCGCGCAAAATTCAATCGCGCGGACGACAATGGCGGTGATGCTTTTCATGGGGCCAGTGGAATGGGATGGTCAGCGGGATGGAATGATCGGCGGCTCTAACGGTCTTTTGAGGCGTCAAGAGAAAGGCGAAATGGAGGCACTCTGTTCCGGTCGCCGCATCCGACAGATTCGGAGGCGGAAGACCAGCTTAGATGCCCCGAAATGCCGCAAAAGTGAATCAAGGATATTTTCCTAACCCATATCAGGCTTCGGAATCCAGTTTTTTCGGGGGTTTGGGCCGCCCGCCATAAGGGGTGCGCTGGACAAGGGACGTATTTATGCTCAAAGGTTCCCGGAAGTAGGGTCCACGATTGATCGGCTGCCCGGCGACGATGAGGACCGGGCTTGATTGTCACGCTATCCTTGCCGAAATATCCGGGACGACCGTCATGCTGGCGGTTGCCGAGCGCTGTTGCGGCGCATAGCCGCAGACCGGCATGCGACCGAGAGGTGATTTGAAAGATGAAAGTGATACTCGCTCAGCCTCGCGGTTTCTGCGCCGGCGTCGTGCGCGCCATCGAGATCGTTGAACGCGCTCTGCAAAAATTCGGTCCGCCGGTCTATGTGCGCCATGAGATCGTGCACAACAAGCACGTCGTCGAGAGCTTGAAAGCGAAGGGCGCGCGCTTCGTCGAGGATCTTTCCGAAGTGCCGCCGAACGCTGTGACGATCTTCAGCGCCCACGGCGTGGCCAAGAGCGTCGAGGAGGAAGCGGCGGCGCGCGAGCTTCCGGTATTGAACGCTACCTGCCCGCTGGTCACCAAGGTGCATAACCAGGGCAAGCGCTATGTCGGTCAAGGCCGCCGGCTCATTCTTATCGGCCATGCCGGACACCCGGAGGTCGAGGGCACCATGGGCCAGATCTCCGAGCCGGTGACGCTGGTGCAGACCGAGAGCGACGTCGCCTCGCTCGACATTCCATCCGATACGCCGGTCGCTTATGTCACGCAGACCACGCTCAGCGTTGACGACACGCGCGGCATCATCGCGGCGCTGCACGACCGCTTCACCGACATCGTCGGGCCGGAGACGCGCGACATCTGCTATGCGACGCAGAATCGGCAGACCGCCGTGCGTGAACTCAGTAAGCTTGTCGACGTTATCCTGGTGGTCGGAGCAAAGAACAGTTCCAATTCCAACCGCCTGCGCGAGATCGGCGAGGAGGACGGCACACCGAGCTATCTGATCGCCGACGGCAGCGAGGTCGAGCCGGCTTGGTTCCGCGACGCGAACATTGTCGGCATCACCGCCGGCGCCTCGGCGCCGGAGGTATTGGTTGAGGACGTGATCGATGCACTGCGCCGGCTCGGGGCGGTCGAGGTCAGCGAGTTGACCGGCCGCCAGGAGACGATCGAATTCCGGCTGCCGCCGGAGCTGAGCGACGGCATCGCGCCGCGGCGGGCTGCGGCGAAAGTCTAGCCGGCGGGGCCAACCCCACAGACGGAAATACGAAGAGGATAGTGGTTGTGACTGTATCTCTACGCCAGATGACGGCAGTCGGTTCGTACATCATGAAGCAGCGCCTGAAGGGGCGAAAGCGCTATCCGCTCGTGCTCATGCTGGAACCGCTGTTCCGCTGCAATCTTGCCTGCGTCGGCTGCGGCAAGATCGACTATCCCGACGCCATCCTGAACAAGCGCCTGTCCGTGCAGGAATGCCTCGACGCCGTCGACGAGTGCGGCGCGCCGATGGTGGCCATTCCCGGCGGCGAGCCGCTGATCCACAAGGAGATCGGCGAGATCGTCAAAGGCATCGTGGCGCGGAAGAAATTCGTCTCGCTGTGCACCAATGCGCTGCTGCTCGAGAAGAAGCTGCATCTGTTCGAGCCGTCGCCGTATCTGTTCTTCTCCGTGCATCTCGACGGCATCAAAGAGCATCACGACAAATCTGTGTGCATGGACGGTGGCTTCGAAAAGGCCGTGTCCGCGATCAAGGCTGCAAAAGCCAAGGGTTTCGCCGTCAACGTCAATTGCACGGTGTTCGACGGCCATCCGGCCGAGGACATCGCGGCGTTCCTCGACCTCACCGAACAGCTCGGCGTCGGCGTCTCGATCTCGCCCGGTTACGCCTACGAGCGGGCGCCCGATCAGGAGCACTTCCTCGGTCGCCGCAAGACCAAGGAGCTGTTCCGCAACGTCTTTGCGCTCGGCAAGGGCAAGAACTGGAATCTCACCCATTCCGGCATGTTCCTCGACTTCCTCGCCGGCAATCAGGAATTCCATTGCACGCCGTGGGGCATGCCGACACGCAACATCTTCGGCTGGCAGAAGCCGTGCTATCTGCTCGGCGAGGGCTACGCCAAGACCTTCACCGAACTGATGGAGACAACCGACTGGGACGCCTACGGCACCGGCCGTTATGAAAAGTGCGCGAACTGCATGGCCCATTGCGGTTACGAGCCGACCGCGGCCGAAGCCATGATGAAGCATCCGCTGCAAGCGCTGGCGATCGCATGGCGCGGCGTGAAAACCGCAGGCCCGATGGCGCCGGAAATCCCGATGCAGAACCAGCGCCCGGCGCAATACATGTTCGACGGCCAGGTGCAGCAGAAGCTGTCGGAAATCCGCGCCAACGAGACGCGGGAGAAGGCGGCGAAGGCCTCCAGGACCGCGGCATAAGCGGCGCACGCACGCGAACAAGTTAGTGCACTGTCACCGTCATCGTAATCCACCATAATCCGCGTAATTCCGTAATTCAGCGAGGATCACGCCGCTTTCTCTTTCTGCGATGGCCGGATCAGCACCTCGGCGGAAATGCCGAGATGATTATGCAGGCGTCGAATCATGCCAATCGATAGGCTGCGCTTGCGGTTCAAGACCTCGGCAACGCGCGTTCGCGTTCCGATGAGAGGTTCCAGGTCCTTGCGAGAGAGGCCCTGCTGCTCCATGCGGAACTTGATCGCCTCGACCGGATCGGGCGGCTCCATCGGGTAATGCTCGGCCTCGTAGGCATCGATCAGCGTTGCCAGCACATCGAGACGGTCGCCCTCCCGCGTGCCGCTCTTCGCGCCCCAAAGACGCTCGACCTCGGCGAGGGCCTTCTCATAGTCCGCCTTCGTGCGAATTGGCTTCAGCTCATTTGTCATGTTCCATCTCAGTACTCATCTGTTATCCGTCGCCCTTCGAGGGCCGCTTCGCGGCCACCTCAGGATGACGGTGAACGTCACATCCCCCACTCCACCTTCCGCACATTCCCGCTCCTGAGATTGCGGTAGCGCGCCAGCGCCCAGAGCGGAAAGAATTTCGCATAGCCGTGGTAGCGCAGGTAGAACACGCGCGGGAAACCCGTCGCGGTGTAGCGCGGCTCGTTCCAGAAGCCGTCGGCGCCCTGCGTGGCGGCGAGGTATCCGATGCCGCGCGCGACCGCCGGATGATCGGCCTCGGCGGCCATCAAGCCGAGCAGCGCCCACGCCGTTTGTGACGCCGTCGACGGCGCGCGCTCGTAGCCGTGATAGTCGAGCTTGTAGCTCGCCCCGTCCTCGCCCCAGCCGCCGTCGTCGTTCTGAATGGCCGTGAGCCAGTTCACCGCCTTGCGCATTTCCGGCGCGGCATGATCGACGCCGGCGGCGTTGAGCGCGCATAAGACCGACCAGGTGCCGTAGATGTAATTCATGCCCCAGCGGCCATACCAGCTGCCCTCGGCGTGCTGGGTGCGGCGCAGATAATCGACGGCGCGCGCCACCGCCGTGCTGTTGGCGGCGGTCTCGCCGAATTGCGCCAGCATCGACAGGCAGCGCGCGGTGACGTCCTCGGTCGGCGGATCGAGCAGCGCGCCGTGATCGGCGAACGGAATGTTGTTGAGATAATAAAACTCGTTGTCGGCATCGAACGCGCCCCAGGCGCCGTTCGCGCTCTGCATGCCGAGTATCCACTCGCGCGCGCGCGACAGGCTCGCGGCAAAATCCCGATGCCCGGACTGGCTCTGGACGCGATCCATGGCCATGGCGACGACAGCAGTGTCGTCAACGTCGGGATAATGCGCGTTGGCGTATTGGAAGGCCCAGCCGCCGGGACGCAGATCGGGCCGCCGCGCGATCCAGTCGCCGCGCACATCGAGAATTTGCTTCGGCACCAGCCAGTCGAGGCCGCGCTTGACCTGCGCCGATGCATTGTCGCCGCCGACTTCCAACAGCGCGTGGCAGACAAGGCCGGTATCCCAGATCGGCGACACGCAGGGCTGGCAATAGGCCTCATGCTCGTGCACGGCGAGGAGCTTTTCGATGGACTTGCGCGCGATGGCGCGCTGCGGATGGCTCTCCGGAAAGCCGAGTGCGTCGAACATCATCACGCTGTTCGCCATGGCGGGAAAGATCGCGCCGAGGCCGTCTTCGCCGTTGAGCCGCTCATTGACCCACGCCAGTGCCCGTTGCACCGCGCGCTCCCGCGTGCGCTTGGGAAAGAACGGCTCAGCCGCGCGCAACACGTTGTCGACGCCGCGGAAGAACCAGAACCATGTCGCCTTCTGCTGCGGCGCCTTCGGCGCCGGCCCGATGCTCTGCGGCGGCTCGAGGAAAAGCTCGTCGATGCGCACGCCCTTGGCGTTGCGCGCCCTCGCCTGTTTCGCCATCAGCACCAGAAGCGGCACGATGACGGTGCGGCTCCAATACGAGATCTTGTCGAGGTGGAACGGGAACCACTTTGGCAGCAGCATGATCTCGACCGGCATCACCGGCACCGCGCGCCAGGAAATGAATCCGAACAGCGCCAGCATGATGCGCGTGAATACATTGGCCCGGGCTGCGCCGCCGCGGGCGCGCACCGCTTCCCGCGCTCGGCGCATGTGCTCGGCATCGATGGAATCGCCGATCATCTTCAGCGCGAAATAAGCCTTCACGGTCGTGCTGATATCGAGATCGCCGTCAGCAAACAGCGGCCAGCCGCCATGCGCGCCCTGGATGCGGTGCAGATAGGCCGCGATCTTGGCTTCCAGCGCCGCGTCGACCGGTTCGCCGAGGGCGTGCCGCAGCAGCACATATTCGGCCGGGATCGTGGCGTCGGCCTCGAGCTCGAACACCCAATGGCCGTCCGTGTGCTGACGCGCGAGCAACGCCTGTGCCGCGCTTTGAATGTGCTGCTCAAGCGTGTCGTCGGTCATGGCAACCTGGCAATGCACTCGGCGGCACGCTGGCCGGAACGGATCGCGCCTTCGATGGTGGCGGGCAAGCCGGTGTCTGTCCAATCGCCGGCGAGCACGAGATTGCGCCAGCGGGTCGTTGCGCCCGGGCGTTTTGCGTCCTGGGCCGGCGTGGCGGCAAACGTCGCGCGCCGCTCGCGCACGATCTGCCACGGCGGCAGCGCGGCCGGCAGTCCGGTCACGCTCGCGACCTCGTCCCAGATCGTCTTTGCCAGCACGTCGCGCGCGGTGTCGAGCAGCCGGTCGCCGGCGCTGATGGTGACCGACACCCGCCCGGGAAAGGTGAAAATCCATTCCACCATGCCGTTGAGCACGCCGACGATCGGCGGCGCGCCGGGTGGCGGCTCGATGCGGAAATGCGCGTTGACGATGGCGCGGAATTCGGTCGGCACATCGAGGCCGCTCACCAGCGCCGAAGCGGCATAGGGCGGCACCGCGAGAATGACGGCGTCATCGGCTGCAAGCGTAACGGCCTCGCCGCCGAAATCGAGCGCCTCGACGCGCGCATCGGCAAAGCACATCGCCCGCAATTGATGCTCAAGCCGCAAGCCGCCACCGCGCTGCTGGAGAGCGGCCAGCGCCGGCTCGATCATCGTTGCGCCCAAGCCGTCGCGGGCGAGCAGCGGCCGGCAGGCGCGCCCGCCGGCAGCAAGCGTCTCACGGATCACGGCGGATGCCAGCCGTGCCGCGCCGTGCGGCGGATCGATGTTCAGCGCCGCCAGCAGCAGCGGCTCGACCAGGCGCTTATAGAGTAAGCCGTCACATGCAATGACATCGCCGACCGCCTTGCCGGGCGGCGGCCGCAAAAGCCGCATTAGCGGCAGATAATCGAGCACGCCCGTTCCCGGCACGCGGCGGCGGCTACTCAGAATCCACAGCGGCAGGCGGCCGTCGTTGAAACGCAGCGTCCAGCGCTCATGGCTCGCCAGATCGGCGAAATTAAACTCGGCTTTCGCCGGACCGACCAGCCGGTCCGCGGCGCCGATGCTGCGCAAATAATCGAGCGCGGCGCGATTGCCCGACAGCAACAAGTGATTGCCATTGTCGATTGTCATGCCGAGCGTGGCGTCGTGATAGGAACGGCAGCGGCCCCCGGCGAAGGCCGTGGCCTCATGGACGACCACGCTTTCGCCGCGCGCGGAAAGCTTCAGCGCGGCGGACAGGCCGGACAGACCGGCGCCGATGATGTGGATCGTTCGGGCCATCACACCAGATTGCGCAGCACGATGAGGAGCAATTTCACGCGCGAGTGACGGACCGGCATGCGTGGCGGGGCAAAACCGCGCGCCACCAATTTATCGAGAATGGCGCGATAGGCCTCGCCCATGATGCGCGGCGCGCGCACCACCCGGCGCGGGCTCTTTGCCATGATGGCGTTGGCGTCGCGGAAGTCCGCCCGCGCCAGCGTGACAATTGCGGCGCAAGCCTGGCCGAGCGCCGGATGCGCCAGCACCGCCGCCGGTTCGGCCGTCTCGATACCGGCGTCCCGCAGCACGTCGCGCGGCAGATAGAGCCGGCCGAGCGAGGCGTCCTCGTCGAGATCGCGCAGAATATTTGTAAGCTGAAGCGCACGTCCGAGATGATGGGCCAGCGCGAGGCCCGCTTCGCGCCCCATCCCGAACACCCGCACCGAGAGGCGCCCCACCGCGCATGCCACCCGGTCGCAATAAAGGTCGAGCGTGGCGCGGTCGGGCGCGCGGATGTCGGCGAGAACGTCCATCTCCATGCCGTCGATGACGGCCATGAAATCCTCGCGGTTGAGGTCGAAGGTCCGCACCGCCTGCGCCAGCCCAAGCAGATGCGGCGGCGGCGCGCCGTGATAGATGGCATCGATATCGGAACGCCAGGCTTGCAACTGCCCGCGCCGCGGTTCACGCGGCCCCGGATCGTCGGCGATATCGTCGACGGCGCGGCAGAACGAATAGATTTCAAACATCGCCTCGCGCTCGGCGCGCGGCAGGATGCGCATGCCGCGGTAGAACGAGCTGCCCGAGGCGCGCTCGGCGGCCTGCGAGGTCGTGCTCACCTAGACACCCCGCGGCTTTTGCGCTGCGGCGGAACGGCGCCGGCCGAGCCGCCGCGATGCGCCGGCAAGCACGCCGGCGAGCGTCAGCCCGGCGGCGGCGGGCACGGCCAAATGCACGCGGTCGCTCAGCGGATCGCGCGTCATGAGAATGTGCGTCAGGCGATGCGCCAGCGTGTTGATGACGGAGACTTCGAGCCCCAGCCGCCAGTCATCGATCAGCACCGCAAAGACATCGCTGTCGCGCAGCAACCGCTCGGTGCGCTCGGCGAGCCCGTGCAGGCAGTTCAGAAGCTGCGGCGATGCGTGCGGCGCGGAGAGCGCCTCGACATTGGTGCCGCATGCTGCGAGCGCATCCTGTGGAACATAGACCCGGTCGAGATTGAGATAATCTTCCTTGCAGTCCTGCAAGTGATTGATGATCTGCAAGGCGGCGCACAGCGCGTCGTTGGCCGGCCATGTATCGCGGCTTTCGCCGTGTACATCGAGCACAAAGCGGCCGACCGGCATCGCCGAGAGCGAGCAATAGCCGATCAGATCGTCCCAGTCGCGATAGCGCAGCTTGGTGACATCGAGCTTGAATGCGGCGAGCAGATCCTGGGCGTGCTTCGGCGATAGCTTGCGCTCAGCCAGCGCAGCGCGCAGGCGCACCGCAACCGCATCGCTGTCGTCCTGGCCGGCGAGGCCGGCGTCGAGACGATCGAGCAGCGCAAGTTTTTCCGGCGGCGGCAGCGTCGCGTGATCGGCAATGTCGTCGGCGGTGCGCACGAAATTGTAGAACGCGAGGATCGGTCCGCGGTGGCGCGGATGAATAAGCCAGGACGCCACCGGAAAATTCTCGTCCCGGTGGCCCTTGCCCGATCGCAATACGCTCGCATCATTCATCGCAATTCCGAGACATTGGCTTGGGCGCGGCCCTTCCACATGCCGCCCCGCCCGCGGGCATGCTGATAGGCGGAATCAAGGGTGAATGCCATATAGATCGCGGCGATGGCGGGCAGCGCCAAGCCCCACAGCATCGACAGGCCATAGAACCGCAGCGTCGGCTTGAACGCGAAAGCCATCAGCAGCCAGGTGAATATGCCGAGGAACTGCGCGGCGCCGGCCGCGAACAGCGCCAACGCCACCGGCGCGAGATAAGTGATCGCCAATCCAACAGCAGTTCCGGCGAGCAGCAGCGGCGAATAGCGAAGCTGCGCATAGGCGGTGCGCGACACCATCCAGCGGATGTCCGCGACCGCGGCATAGGCGCGGATGCTGTGCACGCGCTCGGTCAAGCCGAGCCAGATCGGACCGTGGCTTTTTAGTTTCTTCGCCAGCGCGCAATCGTCGATCAAGGCGTCGCGGATCGCCGCCATGCCGCCGGCTTCGCGTAAAACCTCGCGGCGCACCAGCATGCATCCGCCCGCCGCGGCCGCAGTAGCGCGGCGCGGATCGTTCGCCCAGGCAAACGGATAGAGCATCTGAAAAAAGAAAATGAAGGCCGGGATGAAGAAGCGCTCGGCAAAACTTACGCAGCGCAGCTTCACCATCAGCGAGGTGAGGACAAAACCGCCCGCCTTCGCCCGCGCGGCAAGATTAGCCAGCGCATCCGGCGTATAGACGATGTCGGCGTCAGTGAACAGAAGATAGTCCGGCGGCTGCGGCCTTTGATCCGCACACTCGACGCCTTGGTGCTGCGCCCACAGCTTGCCGGTCCACCCGGCCGGCAGGGCACGCCCCGGCAACACAGTGAGACGGTCGCCGGCGCCAAGCGCCGCCGCGGCCTCGCGCGCGACCAGCGCGGTGGCATCCCGGCTCTGGTCGTCGACCACGATCACATCGAACGCGCCCGGATAGTTCTGCCGCAACAGCGAAGAAACGGTCTCACCCACGCAGGCGGCCTCGTCGCGCGCCGGAATAACGGCTGAGATAGCCGGCCACGGCCCGCTGCCAGCCGGGCTGTCGTCGTCGCGTTGCGCCGCCTGCCAGAAGCCGCCGCGCGCCGCCAGCAAATACAGCCAAATTGCCAGCACCATTGACGCTAGAAGGTCGTTGGCCACAGATAGTCCCTATCGGATCGATCCATCGTTATCCCGTAAATGTAGGATCAATTATAGGACCCCCCAGAGACGCCGGGCCGCTGGTTGAGGACGTGATGGACGCTAAAAGCACCTCTTTCGTCTCGCGCCTCGATGCGGTGGCGGCCGACATCGAAGCTCTGCTCGACCGGCTGCTGGCGCCGGCCCCGGCCGAAGGCGAAATGAGCCGGCCGGCACGCCTGATCGAGGCCATGCGCTATTCGAGTCTCAATGGCGGCAAGCGGTTCCGGCCCTTTCTGGCCGTGGAAAGTGCCGCCCTGTTCGGCGTGCCGCGGCAGAACGCATTGATGGCGGGCGCGGCGCTGGAATGCGTGCATTGCTATTCGCTGGTGCATGACGATCTGCCGGCCATGGACAACGACGACATGCGGCGCGGGCAACCGACGGCGCACAAGGCATTCGATGAGGCGACCGCCATCCTTGCCGGCGACGGCTTGCTCACCTTCGCCTTCGACATCCTGTCACGGCCGCAGACGCACCCCGATCCGGCCGTGCGCGTCGAACTTGTCATGGCGCTGGCCCGCGCCTCGGGCGTCGGCGGCATGGCCGGCGGCCAGATGCTCGACCTCGCCGCCGAAGGCCGTTTCGGGCAAAACCGCGCGGCGCAATTCAGCGAAAGCGAGGTACGGACGTTGCAGGCGATGAAAACCGGCGCGCTGTTGCGCTTTGCCTGCGAGGCAGGCGGCATTCTCGCCGCGGCGGCGCCGCCGCAACGCCAGGCGCTTGAGCGATATGGCACGGCGGTCGGTCAGGCATTCCAGATCGCCGACGACCTTCTCGATCTGGAAGGCGATCCCGCGTTGGTCGGCAAATCGACCGGCAAGGACGCGGCGGCGGGCAAGGCGACGCTTGTCAGCGTGCTCGGCGTAGCGGCGGCCAAAGCAAGGCTGAAGCAGCTTGTCGCCGACGCCGAACAGGCGCTCGCGCCGTTCGGATCCGCGGCTGCCACCCTGATCGAGGCCGCAAGATTTGTTGCCGAGCGGCGCGCTTGAGCCGACCGTGACAATTCCGTAACCGTGGATTGAACCGTACAGGGGATTGCTTGATTCAGCGTGGATTTCTAGGGTGCAACTTCACGTCGGCCCGATTGAACTTCGTGCGGGGCGGTCCTATTTGCCGCCCGTCGTTGAGCAGTGTGCTTTGTGACAGAGAAAGAGCGGGTCCCGAACCCTCCGTGCACTTCGGGATACCCATTACAAAATGACAAGCAGTCGGCGATGGTACGGGTATTTGGCTGCGGCCCTGCTGGCGGCCGCATGGCTCGTGCCGGCCGCGGTCGCCCCGGCGGGCGCGCAAACCGCCTCGCATAAAAGCAAGCATTCGCAGGCTAAAGCTTCGCCGGCCAAGCCGCCGGTTGCGCCCACACTGGCACCGAAGATACTCCCGCCGCGTGCGCCGTTCACCGCCGCCGATGAGGCTGCCGCCGTAATTCCCGGCATGCCCGACGCGCGGTTCTGGGCCGATTCAGTATCGGATTTCAGCAATGCGCTGCCGAGCCAGCCGGGCCCATGGCTCATTCTCTCGAGCGGCGGCGCAGACGGCGCGTTCGGAGCCGGTCTACTCACCGGCTTGAGCGCGTCCGGTAAGCGGCCCGACTATGCCGTCGTCACCGGCGTCAGTACCGGCGCGCTGATGGCGCCCTTCATATTTGCCGGCGCGCATTATGACGATGCATTGCGCAACGCATTCACCAAAATCACCGCGGCCGACATTTTCGAGGTGAACTTGACCGGGGAAAGTCTGCTCGACACCTGGCCGCTGAAGGACACGATTGCAAAGGAGATCACTCCGGCACTGGTTGCCGATGTTGCCGCAGAGCACAATCGCGGCAGGCGCTTGTTTGTCGTCACAACCGATCTCGACAGCGAGCGCGCCGTGGTTTGGAATATGGGCGCAATCGCGGCGCACGGCGGCGATGCCGCTCTCAATCTGTTCCGCACTGTGCTGCTCGCCTCAAGCGCCATTCCCGGGGGCTTCCCGCCGGTACTCATCGACGTCGAAGCCAACGGCAAGCACTTTCAGGAAATGCACGTCGACGGCGGCGTCGGCGGCCAGTTTTTTGTCGCGCCAGCCGCTTTAATGGCGAGCACCAGCGGCTATCGCCTGCCGGCGACGCAGCTCTATATCGTGGTCAATACCGGACTCAATCCTGAATTTCAGGTCGTCGATCGCTCCCTGAGTGCGATCCTCGTCGAGACGGTCGGTATGGCGGTGAAGGTCGATACCCGGCTCATGCTCGACCGCGCCTACGTCGCAGCCACGCGCAGCGGCATCGGGTTCAACGTCGCCACTATTCCGTCGAGCTTCAATGTGCCGAGCCACGGGGCGTTCGACACCGCCTATATGGGCGCGTTGTTTCAGGTCGGATATGATCTGGGCAATAGCGCAGAACCATTCAACAACGAACCGCCGCCCTATCCGGATCGGCCTGCGGTTCAGTCAGGCGATAGCGACAAGGCAGGGACAAAGTGACAAGGACATTGAGAGGCGTTCTATCGGCAATCGCAGTTGCAGTACTGCTTTCAGCGACCAGGATGACGTGGTCCGATGCGGCGGCCGGCTCCCCTTTTGATGGTACTTGGAGCGTGATGATCCAAACCATGCAGGGCCAGTGCGGCAGCTATCGCGCTGCGGTGCAGATCTCCGGCGGACAGGTGACGAGCAATGCGGGAGATTACGCGGTCTCCGGGGGTGTTAACGCCAGTGGCGCCACCGCCGTTACAGTGATCAACAATGATGGCAGCGCGACCGGGACCGGCCGGCTGCACGGTTCGTCCGGCTCCGGGCGGTGGCGATCGTCCAGCGGTGCATGCGCGGGAACCTGGTCAGCCACCAAGCGCCCATAACTTCCGTTTCGGCTGGGCGCGCCGAGCGGGGTGCGATCCAATCGAGCGAGAAACAGGAGTGAACTGATGAGGGCACCGGGGGGCGTTATCGCCGCGATTGCGATCGCGGTTCTGCTGACGGTTATCGCGCCGGTGCCGCCGGCTGCGTCGCAGACGCCGCCGGCCAAGGCAAAATCGCACAAATATGTTCGGTCGCGGGCATTCGACGGGCTGTGGAGCGTCGTGATCAACACCGCGGTCGGAACTTGCGGCACCTATCGCGCGGCGCTCCAGATTATCGGAGGACAGGTGGTGAGCGCGGGAGGCGATTTCTCCGTCTCCGGTTCCGTCAGGAGCAACGGCGCAACCGCGGTGATGGTGAGCAGCATGCTCGGCAGTGCGGCCGGCTACGGCCGGCTGTACGGTGCGCACGGTGTCGGGCGGTGGAAATCGTCCGGCGGTGAGTGCGCCGGCAGCTGGAATGCGGCCAGACGAAGTTAGTTGCTACGACCTGCCGCAGCGCGGCGTCTAGAGCCTTATCCGTTCTGATTGAATCAGAGCCGGGCTGTAGCATTTTGTTTGCGCATGATCTTTTCGGAAAACCGGTATCCACTTTTCCGGATCATGCGCTACAGCGGGTAGCTTCATGAACCGGATGACTGCGGTGCCGGCGTAGGTCTGCGAGACGCGAGTGAATTCGCCTTAGCGTTTTGCGAGCAGCGACAGCGCCGGCGTCGATAGCTAACAGTGAATTATTAAATGGCTACCGGAACGCGAAAGCTCAGACACTATTGTATTTCATCGGTGTGAATCACAGCGAAGGGCACCCCATCACGATCGTATGCTTTCTTGAACTCTGCGACCAACCGACGAAGCCTTTTTGAAAACTGATCGCCAATCACACGCATTTTGGCCGGCGAGCCAGCCTGTTTCGAGCTCGCAAGGATAATAGCCTGAAGCTGGAGCAGAGCATCGTAAATCTCGTAATTTCGCAGCGGCGCCACATTGGTTGTGGGATCACGCGACGCCTCAAGTATCGCTTCCCAAACGATGTCCCGTACCCGATCGCGATATGCCCGATCGAAATTATCACTTTCCTTAGTTTTAGTTATCATGAATGTCTCACTAACTGCTCCATTTCGATCAGCGCCGGTTAGGATTCAAATATCGTCTCGCACTGCATCCAGAGGCGCGGTCGGCCTTCGCGAACCTGCGTGTTCACGCAAGCCAACCCGCCGATACCGGCCGTCGTGCCGTCGCTGCTGCGATGATAGATGTAAATGTCAGGTCGACTTCGGAGGCACCACGATCCATTTCATCATGCCAGCGAGCACAGTGAGGATAGCGCCTCCAACGCCGGCGCCGATGACCTGACCGACGAGCGCCCCAATGTCAGTGTTGCCAGCGGCGCCCGCCAGCGCAGGTGCCAGTTCCTGAAGAAGCTGGCCGCCGATGGCTCCGCCGATAGCCCCCGCAACTGTATTGCCAATCGCGCCGAGCGTGAAGTTCTTGAGCGTCGCCCCGGCGGCATGGCCGCCAATGACACCGGCGATTATCTGAATGATGAGATCGATGAGAGTTCCCGACATGTCATGCTCCCTTCAGGTTCTACTTCCTCGAATTGACCAAGTTGACTTCATATGTGCTTCTTGCGCCTGTCCTGCCTTGAAGCCACCTCTCCGATTTCTCTTCAATCCGCTTCTGCGCCTCGTGGTCCGACCCGAAACCCGCCGACGTATTCCACTTGACCAAAACGCCACGAAACCTGGACAAACCATCCCGGTGCGGACTTCAACGGCCGCGCCTCGAAAACCGGATATGGCTTCACTCCATCCATTCGGGGCGTGTTAGTCGGTCTCGCGCGACGCCGCGATAACACTGTCCGCAGCCTGAGCCTTGCGCAGGGTCAGCTGGTTCTCCACCTTTTCCGCCTCCTCCTCTAACCCCATCCAGCGCAATTTACGGATTAGCTTGACGAGTTCGTTGGGCGCTCGTTGCTCTACAAAGCCATCAGGCGGCTTTTGTCGGTTGTGCGGCTTTTCCATAGACGTTCTCCCTGAATTTCAAGATTGAACATTGCACTCCTTCGCAACGCGCGGTGTTCGCTGTGTTTCAACGAGGTTGCTGACGGCGAGCACGATGTACGCGAGGACGGCGACCCAAACCCCATAGGCATCCGAGGATTGCATCGGCGCAAAAGTGCTAATCACCGCTATGACCGCGAGGCCAAGCGAGACGCTGAACACCCACATTGATAGAGCGTGAAGTTCCATGATCGCCTCCCTCGTTCCGCCGGCTACTTCTATTCGGTACTCGTCGACGAATATGCTGCGGCCCGCCAGATTAGATTCCGGCTGCGCCGGGCCTGCATTTTATTGGATACGAAATTCTTTGACCTCCGCATCAAACACGAGCTGTTCGCCCGTGATCAGAGGAATGCGCAAGAGACTTCGGTTACGTTCCAGCTTTTCCCGCGGAATGCCCTCAACAAGGGCATGACCTTTGAGCAGGGTGGACCAAACGGTTGTAAAATCATTTCCCTTGCGGACCAACTCGGTGCAATGGCGCGCGAGATCGCTGGCTCTCTCCTTGGACATTTCCACCGCCCATTCGGTATTAAGAAGCTGCACCGCCAATCAATGCCGCTGACGCTTACGATGTGTCGCCGATTTGCAATGAATCATTATATGCGCGACAAGAAATGCTGGCGAATATTTTCTATGATGCAGCGCATCGCACGAAACATGAGTTTTCATATTTAAAACTAGAAAACTCATGTTTGATATTAAGAAGTGCATTTCCTAAACTGCAATTGTCGTATTCGCATTCAACAGACCGGCCGGCGGAGCCACACCTTAGAGACTCGACTCTATCGCCCGACGGAAGCACCACGTGTGAATGTCCAATTTCCACGAGCTGCCCACGAGAAAGCTCAAGTTGATGGATCGAGCCCATAGGCTCGAATCTGTGAAACCATGGCTGCTTTTACCAACCGATGTCCCATAACCTGCTCCCCGGAATCCTCTCCATCTGATAGTTGAGTCGATTGCGAGGAGATCGACGATGCGCAAGAGCCGTTTCAGATTATTGGGATTTTGAAGGAACACAAAGCTGGGGCCAAGGCCGTCATTGAGCGCGATCTGAGGATCAATTGGGCCGAGCTCCAAAGTGTCGCTCATAACTATTTTGTTTGCACCCGTTGATCCAGATCAAAGCGGATAACAAAAACTAGGGTTAGATTGAAGTTGTTCGACGACCCGCTTAACGCTTAACATGGAATAATGCCATGATGTACGGCTGGTGGGACGGCTCTTCAGCACCTTGGTACGGGATGATTTTTGGTCCGATCATGATGATCGTCTTCATCGTCCTAACGGTGCTGATCATCGCATGGGTATTACGCGCATTTGGTCTCGGATGGCAATCCACCTCACAAGGAAACACTCCACTCGACACACTCAATCATCGCTTTGCGCGCGGTGAAATCGATCGCGCAGAATATGAGGAACGCAAGAAACTCTTGTCTGGCTCGTGAGGCGCAGCTCATCTCACAACGCGTGGACCTTTCTGTGGGCCGGCATCCATCACTTCGGCGACGATAAATTTGTCGTCGGCTTTCTTTCGCACACGAAGACGTCTCACGATATTTACGCGCCGCTCACCAACCCGGCGATTGTTCTGACGCTGACCTTCCTGGTCGAGTACGGACATCTCCTGATCGGATTGTCGCTGATCTCAGGCCTGCTGGTCCGCGTCAGCGCGCCTTTCGCGATTATGCTGCTGCTGATGTATTGGACCGCGCACATGGACTATCCGTACATCGAGAATGCCAACAATTTTCTCGTCGATTATCACATCGTCTTTTCGGGCGTGCTCGTTTACCTGATCGTCAAGCATGCCGGCCATGTCTTCGGCCTCGACGTCCTGGTCGGCAAGTTCGGCACCGTGCAGCAGGCGCTCGCGCTGCGTTGGATGGTGGCGTAGGTCTGGAGCTTGATGAGCGATCCGCCTATCTCCAGTACGACCCCGGCTTGGTGAAGACCGAGCCGGCCGTACCGCGTTCTATCCGCCGGCCAACTGATGCCTTCGCCATGGAAGCCTTTTTGAAGCAGTGGGAGCGGCACCTGACCCTGCCAGACGGGACGGCGGTTTACGTCCGCCCGATCCGGCCGGAAGACGAGCAGCTCTACGGGGCCTTCTTCGCAGTGGAGACGGCGGACGATTTGCGCTTTCGTTTCTTCGCTCCAATAAAGGACTTCGGTCACGATTTCATCGCCCGATTCACTCAAATAGATTACACAAAGGCCATGGCCTTCATTGCACTCGATGAGGCGACGGGCGAGATGCTGGGCGTCGCGCGCTTGCACGATGACGCCGGGGGCGGATGCGGCGAATACGCCATCCTGGTGCGTTCCGACCGCAAGAGTCATGGTCTTGGATGGCAGCTCATGCAGTTGATTATCGCCTATGCGCGGACCAAACGCCTCCGGATCATCAAGGGGCAAGTCCTGCACGAAAATGAAGCGATGCTGACGATGTGCCGCGAACTCGGTTTCGAGATCAGCAGCGATCCGGATGTGCCGTATATCTGCAATGTAAAGCTGGCGCTGTAGCCTCGCGGAATATCCTCTGCATTCAGGTTGCGAGCTGATTAACGCTCAAGCGATTTCAGATACGAAATTATGTTGCCGACCTGGCCGGGATCGAACCGGAATTCTGGCATCGTCGGATGGCCGGTGACAATTCCTTCGGCGAGCGGTTCTTCAAGATCTTCGACAGGGTAGCGCAGATGAAGCGTACGGAACGGTGGCGCGATTTTCAAAGGGCTTTTGCTGGCTTTGTCGATCGAGTGGCAGCGCGCGCAGTTGGTACTCACGAGAACAAAACCCCTTTGGGCCGCCGGTGATAGCACTCGCTCGCTGTTTGCGGCTGAGGGCACGAAGGCCAGCGTCGCCGCGACGGTGGCGACGCTTACTATACTCGCGCGAAGTGACATGGTTCGGTACATGACTGTGGCCGCCGTTTGCTGTCGTTAACGATCGGTCATTTCGCGCAACAACGACGTATGTCGCGCCTCAAGACGCCGCGGCGCGCTCCTTCGCTTCGTCCTCGGGCGAGGGAAACGCCATGGCCGACATCGGCTCGACCCAAATGAGATGGTCGTGCACTTCCTTGACGCCGGGGACGTTTTCGGCCGCGACAACGAGCGCTCGGCGTTCGCGGTCGTCGGTAATCACGCCCCACAACTCTGCGACGCCATTCCTGACCACGACGTTGACGCGCGGCGCCCAGGACAGTTTGCCCAGAGCCGCCAAAATCCTATCGCGGATCGGCGTGTCGGCGCCGGGGGGCGCCTGCTCGTCGCGGGCAAGGCTCGCCAGCGCGTGCATCAGATTGGAGCGACTGACGATGCCCACCATCCGCCCACCGCGCGTGACCGGAAGGCGTTTGATATGACGGCGTTCCATCAGCTCGACGACTGTTTCGAGCGAATCGTCTTCGGTAACCGTGCAGAGATCAGGCGTCATGATCTCATCGACTTTTCGCCCCGACGTGTGCACGTATTCATCGGCAAGCCGTCCGGGCCCGACGATGAACTCCAGCCACTTCGGCCGGCGCCGCTGCGTGCCGATCTCGCTGCGGCGCAAAAAATCTCCTTCCGTCACGATGCCGGTCAGCTCGCCATCATTATCGAGGACGGGCAGGCCGCTGATCCTGTTTTGCAGCATCAATCGCGCCGCCTTGAGGACCGATTCATTCGCCGCCACGGAAATCACGTTTCGGGTCATGACATCTTTGACTTGCATGGTCTTAATCTCCCCGTTTCGGAACTGACGGTGCCGTATCATTCATCGGCCGGTGCGGCTCAGCTGTTCATGCGGCACAACGCGGAGCGATTGCGCAGCACGATGCGCCGCGAGGTCGGAACTTCGATCGCCGCCGCGCTTTCCAGCGACGTCAGCGTTCGAGATACGGTTTCGATCGTCAGACCGAGGTAATCGGCAATGTCCTGACGCGACATCGGAAGCTCGATGGAATTGCCGGCCGGCGCGCGCTCGGCCATTTCCAGAAGGAAGCTCGCGACCCGTTCCTGCGCGCTCTTGATGAGCAGCAAAACGCGATCCTGCACCCGATGCAGCTCGTGACCCGTAAAAGCAAAAAGCTGCCGGGCAATCGAGGCATCGCGGCCCGCCAGCGCGTTCAGCGCACTGCGCTTGACCACCAGAACTTTAGCGTCGGTGATCGCCTCAGCGGACAAAGCGTGCTCATCGGCGAATTCGAGTCCGAAAATATCGCCAGGGAGATAGAATCCCCCAATCTGCCGACGGCCATCGCTCAGGATCTTGTAGGTCCGCACCGTACCGCTGACAACTTTGTAAAGGTACGCGGCCGGCTCGTCCTCGCCAAAGATTTCCGCATTGCGCGGATATGACACGAGAGCACCCATGAGATGCATCGAATGATCGAGCGGTTCGTGCTCGCTCGCGCCGTCTGGCACATTGCTCGCCACCGGCGGGACCGGGTGGCGGAATGCATTGGTGCGTATCGCGGTTTGTGTGTGCATGTCCCTTTACCTCCGGGTACTTCGGGAGGTATTGCTAACCGTTGGGCGCTAGCCGGAATATTCAGATAATGTCCCTAAGGGTTTTCCCTTAGGTCAAATGAGACGCGCTCCCACTGGCCAATGATTCAGTGGACCGATCGTTGATCTGAGAGCGATGGCGATTGACGGACACCGGCCTTGTAATGGCTGCAACGGTACCTCAGTCACAATCTTACGCGCCGAAGGCGGGATCGAAGATTCCGGCTTCGCTCCGGGTCATCAGGCAGTACGGCATCGCAATCCTGGCTATTGCCCTGGCGCTGGCCGTTAAGCTGGCACTGGCATCGGTCCTAAAGGGCGAAGCGTCCTACCTGTTCTTCCTGCCGGCGATTCTGATCGCCTCTGCGCTCGGCGGATGGGGACCTGGCCTGCTCGCCACAGTTCTCGGCCTGATGCTCGGTCTCTATTTTGTCGTCGACGTGCGCGCGCTGACGACGCCGGATGTTATCAACGCCGTTACATTCACCCTTGTCGGTATCGGCGTGTCATGGCGCGGCGAGCTGTTGCGCCGATCTCGTGCCGCAGCGTCGACCAACGCCGATGAGGCCGAGGCGCGCGCGGCCCATCTGCAGTCGATTCTCGACAGCGTTCCGGACGCCATGATCGTCATCGACGAACGCGGCAGCATACAATCGTTCAGTTCGGCGGCGGAACGGCTGTTCGGCTATCGGGCCTCGGATGTGGTGGGCGAGAATGTAAAAAAGCTGATGCCATCGCCTTACCGGCAAGACCACGACAGTTATCTCGATCGCTATCTGCGCACCGGCGAACGGCACATCATTGGCATCGGCCGGGTCGTGATCGGACAACGAAACGACGGCTCGACGTTTCCCATGGAGCTTGCCGTCGGCGAGATGCGCGTGCGCGATCGGCGCTTCTTCACCGGTTTCATCCGCGACCTGACCGAGCGGCAACAGACCGAGGCGAGGCTACAGGAGCTGCAAGCCGAGCTTGTCCATATGTCGCGGCTGACCGCGATGGGCGAAATGGCGTCGGCACTGGCGCACGAACTCAACCAGCCGCTGTCGGCCATCGCCAATTACGTCAATGGATCGCAGCGGCTTCTTAAAGACAGTTCCGACGAGCGCGCGACAATGCTTCGCGACGCCATGGACAAGGCCGGCGAACAGGCGTTGCGCGCCGGCCAGATCATCCGCCGCTTGCGTGACTTCGTTGCTCGCGGCGAGAGCGAGCGGCGGGTGGAGGACGTCAAGAAGCTGATCGAGGAAGCAAGCGCGCTGGCGTTGGTCGGCGCCAAGGACATGGGAGTGCGAGTGCGCTTCGACTTCGACCCGCGCAGCGATTTCGTGCTCGCCGACAAGGTTCAGATCCAGCAGGTTCTACTCAATCTGATGCGCAATGCCATCGAGGCTATGGAAAACGCTAAAAAACGCGAGCTTGTCATCTCGACGTCGCCGGTGACGGACGACTTGGTCGAGATCAGCGTGGCCGACAGCGGGGCCGGAATAGCGCCCGAGATCAGCGCCCAGTTGTTTCAGCCGTTCATCACCACAAAACGCCAAGGCATGGGTGTCGGCTTGTCGATCTCGCGCACCATCGTTGAGGCACATGGCGGCTCCATCGCGCCGCGGCCCAACCCCGGAGGTGGCACGGTATTTTCCTTCACCCTGCCTGCCGTAACCAAGGAGGAAGCCGGCAATGCCGTCTGAACCGGGAATCGTTCACGTCATCGACGACGATGAAGCGCTTCGCGAGTCGCTGACGTTTCTGCTGCGCGCGGCCGACATCGAGGTGAAGAGCCATTCGTCCGCCGCAGCGTTTCTCGATGCGCTTCCCGCAGCGGATTTGCGCTGCATCATCACGGACGTGCGCATGCCGGGCTTGAGCGGAATCGATCTGCTGCGGCGCTTGAAGGAGCTCGGCATCGGCGCGCCGGTGATCGTCATCACCGGTCATGGCGACGTTCCGCTCGCTGTTGAAGCCATGAAATTCGGCGCCTTCGATTTTTTCGAGAAGCCTTTCGACGACGAGGTGTTGCTAAAGAGCGTCCGGTCGGCGCTGCGGCAGCAAGCCGGCGAGATCAGGCGGCGGACCGAACGCGCGGATATCGAAAGCCGGCTGGCGGCGCTGTCGCCGCGCGAGCGCGAAGTGCTGGGCGGGCTGGTCGCCGGCCGCGCCAATAAGCAGATTGCCTTCGATCTCGGTATCAGTCCGCGCACCGTCGAGATTTACCGGGCCAATCTCATGGACAAAATGCGCGCCGGAAGCCTGTCCGATCTGGTGCGCATGGCGCTCATTGTGGGAATTCTTGAATCCGGCTGAGATACAGGCGATCGGCAGACCTGCGATCGAACCCACGGAGCTGTCGCGAAACCGCCGACGTGCTGCCCGGCACTGCGGTCCGTAGGTTCGGAAATAGTCTATTTATCCGTCGCGGCCACGCCGACATTGGCGCCGGACAAATTGATCACAGTGTTGCACAGCGAGCAGCGGAAAACGTCGTACCGCTCGCTCTCGGGTTGCGATTTGCTGGCAACCATCGACAGACCGCAAACCGGGCACCGGTGCGGTTGCGGCGGGTGGAGGTCTTGGTTTGATCTCAAAGGCATGGCGGATGCAGTCAGATCAACAGCCATAAGTCGCTGTTCGGCAGGCGCGGCGATCATCCAAAATGAGCCGTCGTATGGTCCGCTCTCGGCGGTGTCCAATTCGTCGCTTCATTCATTGCATCGCCGACCGCATTGACCGCACCTCTACGGCCAGCGCCTTGACCCGTGTCCTTCGGCAATCGGTTTTGCTCCCGGTCCGACTTTCTGGGAGCCCGCTGATCGCGGCGACTGATATGCCTCGTCTGATATTCGCCCCATGCCAGGACAACTGCGAAGACGACGAACGCGGAAACAATTGCGGTGAGAATCGGAATCTCGGCGATCGGCATGGCGTTCTCCTTTAGCTGCCATTATGCCTTCACTACAGCACTACAGCGAACCAAGCATTGATTTGGATCAAAGCTGCGAAGAATTCGTCAGCGACAATGCCGTGGCGCGCAAGATGGGATGCAAAACCGCCGTCAGTTTACAAAGGCTATCTTAGCCCACGCGTTCTGTGCCGGGTTTTACAGGCTCTGCGTGCGTAAGGGGCCGAGGGCGGGTAGGCGCGCACCACGAACCCGTCCAGTTCAAGTGAGAATTTGAGCGAACTGCATAGAACGATGGGAAAAGAGCGTCGGTTAGCTCACCACTGGCTGAGCGCCTTGGCGCGCCGCTTTATTTTCCAATCGCCGCGGGCGATCTGCGCCGTTCTAAAGATGCAGCGGTCGCTCGGCGGCAGATCGCACCGATCCGATCGCTCGCAATCTCCACAATTAAAATCAGACCGCCGTCGCAGCGCCGCCACTGTGCTTGCAATCCTGGCAAAGGCGCCCTGGATAGGATTGGTCGTAGACATGGCTTTTTCCTTTGTATTCATTTTATCGGCCAGGAGGAGCCAAGATGTTTTGATAAATGTCAAATGCGGCGGGGCGAGCAACCCAGCCATGCAATTGAAGGCGGCAATTAGCCAGCGATCGGAACCAATTGATATGGATCAATGCACCACGGCTCTAAGCGTGAGCTTATTAACAAATAAATTTGTTTAGCAGAACAGGAGGAGCACATGTCCGATTTGCGTCCTCGCACGAACCCTTGGCCGATAATCTATCGAATGAAGGAATGGTGGCGGAATTGGGTTGGGGCAAACTCCCGCCTCTCGGAATTGACATGCTGCGGAGAATACGAGGTTGAGCGAATGGCTCACGATTTAGGCATACCTGTGTCTGAACTTCGTATGGTCGCGGAGCATGGTCCTGAAGCCGCTGATCTTTTGGTGCGTCGAATGGAGGTGCTTAACCTCGACGCGAACGAGATCGCCGCAACTGCACTTGGCACATTGCAGGATCTTCAGCGGGTCTGCACCCTGTGTGAAAGTCACAGAAAGTGCGCGCGAGACCTTGGGCGTGATCCCGCCGCCGCGGCATGGGAAGATTACTGCCCGAATGTTGCAATGCTGAAGTTGTTGGATGCAATGCCTTGGACGGCGCGGCGCGAGTGGTAACACCGGCGGTCATTGACAATAATCCCTGCGCGGCCCAGGAAAAAGCGCGCCTAGGCGGGCTGGAGGCGGAACAGCGTCGACGATTGACTGATGAGCACGCGTGGCCTGGCTATCCGGGACCTCCTGTGCAATGGCAAGCGTGTGTGAACAATTGCTCAAAATGACTGACCGTTGAGCCTCTGATCATTTTCTTGTCTAATACTTTCGACGACGATGCGGCGGCACCGTTCGGGTATCGCGACACCTTGTGGACGACCATTCACAATGAGCATCATTTCTGCTCTAGGCCTTGGAGCGATGGTCGCGTTTATTCTGATTGCGCATGAGATCGCTCGTCATGTCGCGATGCTACTGCTCAAGTTTGCTCAGCGCCTACCGGGGACGGTTGCCTCGTCGCAGACCTGGAAGGGTTCAGAAGCATTCCGTTCCAGGCTTGGTGCTCGCTATCCGATACTCTTCGGATTCATCTGCGACCGCACCGATCCGCGCCGGTCGACCGGCCTGCTGCTCACGCTGATGATTGTAGCAGCGTTCTATTTGGCTGCGCTCTTCAGCGGCCTCAGCGAAGATATTCTCGAAGCGGAAGAAACCATCCGTATCGATAACGTCGTGAATGCCGCCTTTGCTCCGTGGCACGTTGAGCCCTTGGTTTCTATCTTCTTTTGGATAACTGCACTTGGGAGCAGTCCGTCGATCATTTCTGCTGTGATAATATCGACAGGTTTTCTTTGGTCGCAGCGCCGTTTTTATATCATCTTGCCTTTGTGGGTGACATGTCTTGGCGCATTGGCAACAACATCGATTGGAAAGTTCTTGATTGGACGGCATCGCCCCGAGATCACGATCGATGTGACGGTGATGACATCGTCGTTTCCAAGCGGACATGCTACGGCCGCGATGGCTGTATACGGATTCCTAGGCTACGCCATCGCGCGAGTGTTGCCGAGCGTCCGTGAGCGGTTCGAGGTCGGCTACGGGACTGTAGTGTTAATCCTACTAATTGGGTTTAGTCGAATTTTTCTTAGCGTCCACTATTTTACTGATGTTATCGGTGGATTTCTGGTAGGTGGGTTCTGGCTGCTGATTGGGTTTACCATTGCCGAATGGACCGGTACGGACAAATTGAATCGCCCCGACGGCAGCGATGACCCGATTAAAGACCTGTCCATGCTCCGGGATGGTGGCCCATGAAGACCCAACTGTTTCACGAACGCATGATGTTTGCGCTCAATGGTCTCGCTGCCGTATGGCGACGTGAAAATAGTTTCAGGACGCAGGCAGCAATGGCAGTTTTGTCGGCCATTGTCCTCGTTGTCCTGCGATCCCCGTTGTCTGGTGGGCGATCGTTGCGCTTACAATCTCCTTGGTCCTTGCCACAGAATTCATGAACTCCGCGATCGAGGCGCTGGTGGACCATCTTCACCCGGAAAATCATTCAGAAATCCGAATCATTAAGAACGTGGCCGCCGGTGGAGTTCTTCTTGCAAGCGTCGGGGCGCGTATCATTGGCGCTCTCCTGCTGTTCGCCACGCTGTAGGGTTGAAGGCCGTCATGGCGCAGTCGCGACGTGCATATCTGTCTGTTTGGCCGGGTAAGCCCTGGGTTCGACGACTGCTTTGGAAAGGCGGTGGTACAAATCGCGTCGGCGTGCAATCGGCCACCAGTCGTACAGAAAAATTTCGAGAGGACGCCAATTTGCGACCCAGCCCATAATTAGGAAGCTTTCCTCCACCAGGCGCTTGACTGGAGCCTCAATCAAGAATCCGCCTGCAAGATGCGCGGCGACAAGGCACACAATGAGAACGACAATGCCGATGCCGAGCGAACGGCGGCCAACCCGGAAAAGCTCATTGAGGTCGCGCTGGAGAATGTCTGCTCTGTAGGAAAAATATCTTTTGAACGCTTCGCCCAGCTCACGCGACGCCGTTCTCTGAATATCGGTATCGGGAAAATGGACGACAATTCTGATCCGTTGATTGACGGGTAATTCGCGAGCCCATCCAACGATATATTCCTCTGCCTCGCGGTCAAGATCGCGCTCGCGAAACGGAAATGGGTCCAGAGTATGAAAGAGCTGCGCGATCTCCCCGACGCGGAGTTCTATCAATTCCTCTGTGCTTTCAGATGTCATGGCATAATTCGATCTTCCTACTGCGCCACGACGGCATCGTAGATATCCTCTTCCTGCGCCGTATGGATGCGCACCAAAGCCTCGATCGCCTCAATCACGCGCTGGGCATCGCGAACGAGATAACGGTCGATCTTCTCTAACGGTAAGTCCTCGACGATACGGGCGAGTAGGCGAGCGAGGTGGAGGATCTCGCGGTGAGCGCGGCTCATGGCGGAAAGACCGTGGCCATCCATCAGAATCGTCGCGAGGCGCGGATAGACGCTCCCCTCGTCGTCGCGCTCGTGCTCGACCACCTGCTCCTGGGTAATTTTGTTCGCTTCCACGATCAAAGCCGTCGCGTCCCCGGGCGCAACATCGTCGAGCGCGTCCGCGATGGATTGCAAGCGATCGAGGCCGCGAATGAGGGCGACATGGTCGTGATGCATTTCACGTCCCACGGCTGCCGGAATCGTGCGCCGGACGCTGCTATGGGCCGGATTCAGGGCGCGCAGCGCATTAAGAATCACGGCTACGTCGATCAATTCTTGGACGATCGCCGCCGGTACCGGCGCCAGCCAACCTACCGTTGCCGCCAGCATTGCTAGGGCCGACAGGCTCATGCCCACAACGATGCTTTCCATGGCAATCCGGCGAGCACGTTGCGCAATCGCAATTGCATCGCCGACCCGATCGAGGCGGTCCGCGAGGATCACCACGTCCGCCGCCTCGGATGAAGCGCTGGCGCCACGCGCACCCAACGCAATCCCCACGTCGGCCGATGCCAGAGCCGGGGCATCGTTGATGCCGTCGCCAACCATGACAGTTGGATTGAGCCGGCGCTCGGTACGAACGGCGTCGACCTTGTCGGCGGGAACGCGATCGGCCAGCACGGCATCGAGATCGAGCGCGACGCCGATCGCCTGCGCGGCGGCGGCACGGTCGCCAGTGACCATCACGATGCGCGCAACGCCCGCCTCGCGTAACATGCGGATGGCATGCGGCGTGTCAGAGCGCAGCTCGTCGGCGAGCAACAGCGCGCCTATCGGTCGCCCCTCGACCGCAATGAACACGATAAGCGCTGATCGCCACGAGGCCCGCCGTATCGCTCGCTGGGCCCATGCGGTGGTGAGTTGGTGCGCAAAGATCATGTCAGGAGAACCCGCGCTCACGTGTCTACCTTCGATGATGCCGTGCAGCCCCGAGCCCATTGATTCGCGCACTTCCTCTGGCACCTTCAGGGCCATGCCGCGCTCGGCCGCCGCCTGCACGATGGCAGCGGCGAGCACGTGGTGCGAGGCCTGCTCGAGGGAAGCGCCGAGCATCAGCACCTCATCGGCGTTCTGGCCCGGCGCGATCTCGATGGAGAGTAGACGCGCACCGCCGACTGTGAGCGTTCCAGTCTTGTCGAACAGCACCGTATGCGCGCGCGCTAGCGCTTCGAGCGGGCCGCCGCCTTTAACCAGGATGCCGCGCCGGGCCGACTGGGCGACGCCGGCGATAAAGGCAACCGGCGCAGCCAGAATGAGCGGGCACGGCGTGGCCGCAACGAGCACGGCTAGGCTCCGAATGAGGTCGCCCGAGATCAGCCAGGCGACGAAGGCGACCGCAAGCGTGAAGGGCAGGAAAACCAGCGCGTAGCGATCGGCGAGCCGTACGAATGGCGCCTTGGCAGTCTGTGCCGCCGTAACGAGGCGCACGATGCCTGCGTATGTACTTTCGCCGGCCTTCGACGAAGCGGTCATTTCGAAGGTCTCGCCGGCGTTCAGCGAGCCACTGAAGGTGGCGGTTCCTCTGGCCTTGACCACCGGGATCGGTTCCCCGGTTAACGCGGATTCGTCGATTGTCGCCGCCACTGATGTGACGACGCCGTCGACCGGAACGACTTCGCCCGCCCGCACCACGAGTTGGTCGCCGACCGCAACCCCACCGACCAGTACGTCCTCGATGCGATCGTTGGCGCGGCGATGCGCGACTCGAGGGGCTCGATCGAGCAGCGAGCGTAGACCATGCTCGGCTCGCGCGACGGCGATCTCCTCAAGCACATTGCCGCCAGAATACATTAACGCCACGACGGCACCCGCCAGGGGCTGTCCTAATGCGAGCGCGGCGCTCATCGACACGAGCGCGATTGCATCGACGCCGAGCCGTCCGGCGAGAAAGTTCCGCAGGATCGAGACCCCGAGGCCCGCCACTACCGGAGCAGTCGCCAACGTCCAGAAAAGATCGGCAAGACCTGGTCGGTTCGCAAAATACGCGAAAATTCCTGCGGCCAATCCCGCGATGGCAATCGTGACGAGCGCCCACCGCAAGACGCGCTCAGGAATCAAAGTAAGGGATTTTCTCATCGCGATGCATCAGCCTTCCGGTTCGAGGTGCAAATACGATGGATCATGCATCGAGAAAGAGCGGCCAAGGACCGGACACCCCCGTGGCCCGTCCCGGCCGCCCAGCTCTCCGGATTACCTTCGAGCCACATGAAGCTTGCGGCGAATTAGACGCGGAAACGTTGCGAAATATCAAATTCCAACCTCCCCGGCACGTATGTGGGGATTAGGTATCGAATTGCAGTGATCGGAGCCAATGCCTGCACGTGCTGATCACGCACCATGATCTAGATCAACGTCAGGCCAACAATCTCAGCGTATTGTGATACCAATGCGAATGTTGGTTTCGGATATCTCTTAGAGGAGGCTAGTCGTGACAGATTTCAGCAAGACGGAGTCAGTGCAAATCTCCAGGCGTTCTTTGTTGCATGGCTCCGTATGCGCAAGCGGCGCTGCAACAATACTCGCTATGGCGGCTATCCAGCCTGCGGCCGCCCAGGCAGCCAAAATGTCACCAAAAGTCGTCAAATATCAGGACTCACCAAAAGGGGACCAGATGTGCAGCAACTGCAAGCTTTTCGTTGCTCCGAACGCGTGCCAGTTCGTGGATGGAGTCATCAGTCCGAACGGTTATTGTACGATTTACCAGAAGGCCTAACCGTACCGTGACAAACTGCTGGTGCTGAAGCGAGCATGACAGTCGCCGCCACCGGGATGCCAGAAGGCTTCATCCACTGGAGCTATCTATGGTGCGGATTGGCGGCTATCGCCGTCATGATCATCGCCATAATGATCGGCAATCTCTGGTTTTTGGACTTCGTTCACGTCTTTTCCAGCCTGTTGTGGACCGGCATCGATCTCTTCATGGGATTTGTGCTGGGGCCGATTCTGCGGCGCACGGACATACCCGTTCGCCGGCAGATCGTGCGACGATTGACGCCGCGAACGCTTTTCCTGATGCCGACGGTCTCCATCATATCCGGCACGACCGGCTGGTTCCTTGCAGTCAATCTTGGCTACACGACGCTGGACTGGCCGGCCTACGGCTGGGTTGCGGCGGCTCTCGTTCTAGTCACTTTGATGACGATCCAGGGCCTTGGCTTTCTAACCCCGGTCAACGTCCTGGTCTGTCTGGAGTTGCAAAAGACCGAACCTGATCTGAAAAAAATTACTGCCTGGATGCAGCGATATTTTTATGCCGTCGCAATTCAGGGAGTCATGCAGGTGGCGATCATCGTCATCATGACGCGTTTTCGTACGGGTATCTGATCGTCGTCAGTCCCGGGTGGCTTTTGATTTGGATCAAGGACAGAGCTGGCGTGCTGGCTAATTTATCTCAGCCGGGTAAATGAAGGAGGCTGTTATGGCTGCGCCTGCCCCCCGCCAGCATCGACCGCTCTATTTGCGTGAAATGATGGAGCGCCTCGGTATTGAGCCAGGCGGGGGCATAGTGCCGCGCTTTAGCCTAACCTACGCTACCGCGCTGCACCGCTGCGAGACCTGCCGGGCCACACAAGCCTGCCGCGATTGGCTTGACCGTTTGCCGGCCCCGGCGTCCTTCGCCCCGCGCTTCTGCCCGAATGCCGATATCTTCTTTGAATTGCAGGTCGATCAACCGAGCGCGTGGACTCATAGCCCGCGCAGCTGCCATCGACTATCCCGGCCATGAAACGGACAATCTCGCACAATATCGGCGCCCGTGAGAGCCATCGCCGGGCATGCGTAGACCGGGATATTCGCCCACGCCGAGCAGCTGTTGCCGAAACGCATCACGTTGATGAAATCCCCTTGGCTGATCGACATCTGGATAGTCATCCGTCCCGTAAGTCGTTTATCCTAACATCACCCCCGTTAAGCGATTTCGTGCGCCTGCACGGAATACTGGACGCTGTTCAATGCGAAACGGGCGTTTAAGAATTGTCATTGCTGCTGGAGCGCTTGTCGTTCTGGCCGGTTTGCTGGTTGTCGGATTCGCGCCGCCGGCGCAAGCGCTGCCGAGCTTTGCGCGGCAGACCGGGCAGCCTTGCGGCACTTGCCACACTGATTTTGCCGGGCTTACCCCGTTCGGACGGCGCTTCAAAATCGGCGCCTATACCTACGGCGGCGGCGCGTATCGCACGGCTTTGTTTCCCAGTTCTGATGATTCTGCCGACGGCAAACAAAAGAAGTGGGTGCCTCCGGTCTCGATGATGGCGATCGTCGGGTTCACCAACACGCAGGCGCCTCAAGCGCCGCCGACTGCGCCGTACAGTGCTAACAACAATACTGTGGTGTCCCCCGTAAGTTTTTTTTGGGGCGGCGCCATCACCGATCATATTGGTGCGTTCGCGCAGGTAACCTATAACGCGCCGCCGCTTGGTGGATTCGGGGGCGATCCGTTCGGCCACACCTGGACCTGGGACAACACCGACGTCCGCTTTGCGGATTCGACCAGTATCGGCAACTTCAACGTTACCTACGGCATCACCGCAAATAACAATCCGACGGTGCAGGATCCGTGGAATACGACGCCTGCCTGGGTCTTCCCCTACGCCGTGTCGACCCTGGGCTTCGGATTCGGACCCACCCCGATCATCGACGGTGCGTTCGCGGCGCACGTCGGCAGCGTGGGCGCCTATGCTTATATCAACGACGTGCTCTATCTCGAAGCCACGGCCTATCACACGCTTGGTTTCAACGTACAAAACGACCTCGGCACGGATCCCTTCAACGCACCCGGACAGTCCGACGTCGCGCCCTATTGGCGCGCGGCGATCGAACCCCATTGGGGCAACAATTGGCTTGAGATCGGAACGTTCGGCATGATGGCCAGCGTTCATCCCTGGACGATGCCCGGAACGACGACGACCACGACTTTTCCGCAGAAAGACAAATACACCGACATCGGATTGGATACGCAATATCAATATCAAGGCGAAAATTTCTGGTTCACGTTGCGCGGCAGCTATATCCACGAATTCCAAAAGCTGGATGCAAGTTTTCCCAATGGGCTTGCCGCCAACCCAACCAACACTCTCAACGAAGCAAAGGCGTATGCGTCGCTCGCCTATGGCAACGACAACAGGATCGTCCTCACCGGCCAATATTTTAACTCGTGGGGAAGCGCCGATACGACGCTATACGCGGGCAATGCAAACTTCAGTCCGAACACCGACGGCTGGATCGCCGAGATCGCGTACATTCCTTTCATAAGCAGCGTTGCGCCAGGATGGCCGTGGTTCAACGCGCGCGTCGGGCTGCAATACACCTGGTACGACAAATTCAACGGAACCACTGTCGGCGCCAGTAGCAACAATACGCTGTTCCTCTATCTGTGGCTGGCAATGTAGCGGGCCGCCCAACATCCTGAGGGCTCACGATGAAAACACTACTGCTCGGATGCACTGCGATTTCGCTGCTGACCGTCTCGGCATTTGGTGCCGATCTCGGAACGGATATGCGCTTGAAGGCGCCTGCGCCTCCTCCATCCTTCACATGGACGAGTTGCTACGGCGGCGGTCATGCCGGCGGTGGCTGGGGACGAAAAAATATCACCGACACTGCGGGAGCTCTCGCCCCGATAACCGGATTTACTTCCGTAAACCTCGACATAACCGGCTACATGATCGGCGGACAAATTGGATGCGATTATCAGTTCGCCTCGAACTGGGTAGTCGGCATCGAAGGTGCGGTGTCGGGCGGAAAAATCGGAAGCAAGACTGCCGTCGCGCTGACAGGAGGAATCGCTGGCGACAATGCGAGCTTCAAGGAAACCACGGACTTCCTGGCGAGCGTGACCGGGCGTATCGGATATGCGTGGGATCGCTGGATGCTGTACGCCAAGGGCGGCGTCGCCGGAGCCGGCGACAAATACAGCGCGGTCGGCACATTTCTGGGCGCGCCGTACGACTTCGAAGGATTGGAAAACCGATACGGCTGGACCGCGGGCGCAGGCGTCGAATGGGCGTTGTGGCAGGATTGGTCGATCCGGCTCGAATACGACTATTACGGCTTCGGTCAACGCAGTGTGACGTTCATCGACAACACATTTAATGGCGGCGCCTTGGGTCCTGAAAACATCAAGCAGACCATTCAGGTCGTCACGCTCGGCGTGAATTTTCACGCCTTTGCGGGGCAATGAGGAAAGCGATGGACCTTGGTACAGTGCGCGCCTCTTCACTAATGGAACAATCCCGACGAGGGTCCATGAAGGCTGCCGGCCTTGGATTGGCGTTGCCGTCCGCGATGCTGGCAATCTTCTTCATAACGGTCTCGCGAGTCGAGGATGCGAGCGCCGCCTCGAAGCAAGACGTTCAAGCCAAGCTGGCTTATTGCGAAGTCTGCCACGGCGTGTCGGCGCAAGGTTTCCATGGCTATTACCCGATACCGCGACTCGCCGGACAGCAAACCGAATATTTGGAAAATCAGTTACAGGCGTTTGTTGAGCACCGTCGGACCAACAACATCATGTTCAACGTGGGGCATGTCCTCAGCCCGGCCATGATAACGGCGCTTGCCGCGAATTTTCGCGATCTCAATCCAAAACCACTTGGCGGCGCTCCAAAGGAACTCGTGGCTGCGGGCGAAAAAATCTTTGAACAGGGAGTTCCCGATGCCAGTGTTCCTGCCTGCGCTTCCTGTCACGGTCCAGAGGCTAAAGGCAACGGGCCATTCCCTCGCTTGGCAGGTCAGCTCTTTGACTATGTTTCAAACAAATTGACCAACTGGGATAAAGAGCGGGGCCAAAATCCAGCAAAGCCAGACACATCCGCCATCATGCAGCCGATTGCGCATAGCTTGACCGAGCCGCAAATCAAAGCCGTCGCAGCCTATCTCAGTTATCTGGAGTAGCTCTTTGCGCCCGCTCAAAACACAAAGCCAAGCATCTAGGCGCTGGAACGTGATGGTTGTCAGCTTTCAGTTAGCATTGCAGGCGGCAGTCCTGACCGTTGCTTTGGTCGGAGCAAGCCGCGCAGACGACGTTCAGGCCAAGCTTGCGTATTGCAAAGACTGCCACGGGCCGTCGGCGCAAGGTTACCGCGGGTTCTTTCCCATACCGCGACTCGCGGGACAGCAAACCGAGTATCTGGAGAATCAGTTGCGGGCTTTTGTCGAGCACCGGCGAACGAACAACATCATGTTTAACGTGGCGCATGCATTAAGCCCGGCGATGATAACGGCTCTTGCCGCGAATTTTAGGCATCTCAATCCCAACCCCATCGGGGGCGCGCCAAAGCAACTCGTAGCCACGGGAAAAACAATCTTTGAGGACGGAGTTCCCGACGCCAATGTCGCGGCGTGTGCCGCCTGTCACGGCCCGGACGCTACGGGTCGCGGACAAATCCCTCGCTTGGCGGGACAGCTGTATCCCTACCTCATAAAGGAATTGACGAATTGGGGAAAAGAACGCGGTCAAAATCCGGCAAGACCAGACACATCGGCTATCATGAGCCCGGTTGCACACAGCTTGACAAATCGGCAAATCGAAGCCGTTGCGGCTTATGTCAGTTCTCTGAGGTGAAACTATCAATTTGACACTTCGCGTTCACGAAAACGGAAAGTGTGGAAGTCCGATCATGAAATGCATCCGGCTAAGAATAGCGATCTTGGCAATCGTCGCTTCTGCCGTTTCCTCGCCAGCAGGTCATGCAGAGAGCCTCGCTGTCCGGAACTGCACGTGGTGCCACGGAACATCGGCGCAGGGCTATACACCCGCGCCCCGTTTGGCCGGACAGAGATATCAATATATTGAAAATCAGCTCGTCAGCTTCAGCAAGCACACGCGGGATAATCCACTTTCAAAGCAGTATATGTGGGGCGCAGCAGCGAATCTCAGTGCCCAGACCGCGCATGATTTGGCAAAATATTTTTCAATGCTGCCGCCGCAAGCGGCCGGTGATGGCGACACGAATATTTCAGCTCAAGGAAGAGCGATCTATCAGGAGGGGATGCCGGATTCAAATATTGTAGCCTGCGTTGTTTGCCACGGACCGAATGCTGAAGGTGTAAGAGAAATTCCTCGTTTGGGGGGCTTGGCTTATTCATACTTGAAAGGAAGACTTCAGCAGTGGGGCGAGGGATATCACGCGGCCGCAGGGCCTCCGATGCCAGATATCGCCGGCAAATTATCCCCAAACCAAATCGAGGCGCTCGCGTCATATCTCAGTTTCGTCAAGTAATACCAATCGTCATTGAGCGTGATCCATCCGCTTCGTCATGGCCGGACTTGTTCCGGCCATCCACGTTTTTGATTTGGCTCGCACTTTAAGACGTGGATGCCCGCGCCGAGCGCGGGCATGACGAGTCAAGGGCTGTGAGGTTTGGTATAAGCGGATATTGACCATTGGGGCGACACCGTTGCGCTCTCGCCCGCACCTTGACGAAGCTTACCCGGTCTTGCGCGCCTGAACGTTGGCGTTCCACCACGGGCAGACATCGCCGGCGCGCAGGTAATTGCCGTCCATCACGTTGACCGGCTCGCGGCCGCCGGATTCGGCGACGCTGACGCGCAGGTTGCGCGCTTCCTCGCGGCCTTCCGGCGTCAGCCACATGCGGTCATGGCCCCACAGGCTCGGGCCTTCGGTGCGCTCATGCGGCGTCCAGTTGCCGGTATCGATGGTGCGGCCGCCCCAACCGTATTCGACCAGGAATTTCGACGGCGACCACGAGTAGAACGAGGTGACGTGATCGTTGACGTGACGGCCGAGCGTGGTGCCGATCAGCTCCGGCTTGCGCAGCGCGAGATCGTAAGCCTGGCCGACGTCGTCGAGATAGCAGACCTCGAACATCAGGTGATGGATGCCGTTCTTGCCGGTATCGATGAAGGCGAGGCTGTGGTGGCGCGGATTGATATGGAAGAAATACGCCTTGAACGGTTTGAGGATGTAGTCGGTCGGCTTGAAATTGAGAATTTCGGTGTAGAACGGCAGCACGTCTTCAAGCCGCTCCGCCGTCAGCACGGCGTGGCCCATGCCGAGCGGGCCGGTGCGATAGCCGGAGATCGAGCGGCCGGGCTTGAACGGATCGGTCGCGGTCTCGGCGCCGTGGAACGCTTCGAGCCGATTGCCGATCGGATCCGAGAAGACGACTAAATCTCTGACGCGGCGCTCATCTGCCAGCGCGCGCGAGCCGCGCGCGACCTTGACGCCGTTGTTTTCCAGATGCGTCGCCAACGCGTCGAGCGCTTTGGCGTCGGCGACTTCCCAGCCGTAGAACGACGGGCCCTCGTTCTCGTCAGCATGGATGATGACGCGCTGCTTGCGGTCGTCCATGCGCAAAGCCAGCGTGCCGCGGCTCTTGTCGACAAGCTGCATGCCGAGGAAGTTGGTGCCGTAACCCGCCCAATCGTCGAGATTCTTGGTGCGGATACCGACATAGCCCAGGGCATTGAGGTGCATCGCGGCTCTCCTGGCAGACTCTTGCAGTCTATCACATTGACGCTAATACGTAAAATCCGGGCTCCAAGCCTTCGCCGCACGGGGGCTCAATCGAGGCCCAAATAGCGGCAATAATCCGCAACCGGCGCGCGCGGCGAGCGGAAACCGTTGGCCGGATGCTTGTGGTCGCCGTAGCCGATCGCGACGGCGCAGAACAGCATCTGTTCCGGCGGCATTCTCACGAACTCACCGACGATGCGGTGCATGCGCGCCCAGGATTCCTGCGGGCAGCTGTCGAGGCCATAGCCGCGGGCGAGGAACATCAGCGCATGGATGTAGCCGCCGAGGTCGGCCCACTGGCCGGGCCCGAGCTTGCGATCGATGGCGACGAACAGCGCCACCGGCGCATTGAAGAACTCGAAGTTGCGCTTGTAGTGCGCGAGTCGTCCTGCCGCGTCGTCGCGCGCCACACCGAGCGCGCCGTAAAGCTGCACGCCATGTTCCTCGCGGCGCGATTTATAGGGCTCCCACATCGTCTTCGGATAGATCGGGTATTCGGCGTCGTCGTGGCGCGGATCGCGGCCATCGATATGGGTGGCGACTTGCTGCTTGAGCTCCGCAAGCGGCGCACCGGCGAGCGCATAGACCTGCCAGGACTGCAGATTGCCGCCGGACGCCGCGCGCGCCGCCCGCGCGATCAGGTCGCGTACGATTTTCGGATCGACCGGATTATCGAGGAACCAGCGGCAGGCAATACGCGAGTCGACGGCTTCGAATACGTCCATGATTATTCCGCCGTGATGTGCGCGAATTCCACGACCTTCACCCACTTTTCGGTTTCGACCGCGATGTATTTTGTGAATTCGGCGGTCGTCATTGGATTTGGTATCGCGCCCAAGGCGGTCAAACGGGCGCGGAATTTTGCATCGGCGAGCCCGGCATTGATCGCCGTGTTGAGCGTGCCGACGATATCGGCCGGCGTGTTCCTCGGCGCGCCGATGCCGATCCAGCCGCTTCCCTCGTAGGCCGGCAGGAATTCCGCCAAGGCGGGGATATCCGGCAATATGCCGAGACGCTGCCTGGTTGTAACCGCGAGCGCCCGCAGTTTGCCCGCCGGAATGTAGCCCATCACCGCCGGCACCGGTTCAAACGCGACCTGAAGCCGTCCGCCGAGCAGATCGGGAAAAAGACTTTCTTTATAGGGGACGTGAACCATGTCGACGCCGGCCATCATTTCGAACAGCACGCCCATGATATGGGGCAGGCTGCCGGTGCCGGATGAACCGAAGTAGATCTTGCCCGGATTGGCTTTGGCATAGGCGATGAACTCGGGAACCGATTTTAACGGCAGCGACGGATTGATCACCATCACAATCGGAATACCGCCGATGCTGGCAACCGGTGCGATGTCACGGTTGAAATCAAAGTTGAGTTTCTTATAGACCCAGCCATTGACGGTATTCCCGGCGAGCGCAAGCAGAAGCGTGTAGCCATCCGGCTGCGCATGAACGACATACTCGGTGCCGATATTGGTGGCGGCGCCTGGGCGGTTCTCGACGACAAAGGGCTGACCGAGCCGCTCCGACAGCCATTGACTGACCAGGCGTGCGACGATGTCGGGCGAGTTGCCGGCAGGTAGCCCGACAATCACCCGCACCGGGCGCGACGGATAGGTTTCCGCCCGCGCGACACGCGAGACGGTGGGCAATACCGCCGCACCCGCCGCCAGATGCAGAAAGTGTCTGCGAGGAATTCTCATGGCATTAGTGCCTACACCTCATTCGTCATTCCGGAAACCGCGAAGCGGTTGTCCGGAATCCATAACCACAGTTCGCGCAGAATTAGCACCACCTGTGATTATGGATTCCGGGCTCGCGCTTCCACCTTCGCGCTCCGCGCTTCGGCGGACTGAAACCCTCCGAAGCTCGCACAGCGAGCGTAGGAGGGTCGCGCGCCCCGGAATGACAATCGCGTCAATACGGCGTCTTGTTGATCTCGCCCGAGCCGGCGACGTACCAGCGCTCGCTGATGAACGGCTTGCCGGCAAGCCGGTCGGCGAGCCAATCGGCCAGCAGGATTGACGGGAACGGCCCGAGATTGGCGGCCGGAACGTTGCCGACCGAGTGGCGCGATTCCTGATAAACCACCATCTGCTTCGGCCCGTTGAGCGCCGCCATCAGCCGCTCGGAATGTTCGAGCGGGCTCAGCTCCTCGGCTTCGCCGGCGATGCACAGATAGGGCACCTTGATTTTGTCGGCGTGACCTTCCCAGGTAATTTTTTGCCGGAATTTGTCGAACTCGTCCTCGTCGGTGATGCCCG
>Ga0207416_1000880_pt1 | contig 45838 bp, 44 predicted proteins | sample PaiPotPPM11metaG_FD_184107 | JGI IMG/M metagenome (GOLD analysis project Ga0207416, IMG submission 184107) | Iron sulfur acid spring bacterial and archeal communities from Banff, Canada, to study Microbial Dark Matter (Phase II) - Paint Pots PPM... ...
GCGGGGTCTGGAGAGTGTGACGAAGCAGTACCACCGACTTCGGACGGCTTGGTGAACCGCCGGATGCGGACCCGCATGTCCGGTGGTGTGGTGGGGGGGCGGAGGTAACTCCGCTCCCTACCCGATCGTCTGCCTCGCGAATTCCGCGGGGCTTAGGCCTTCTGGATCGCTTCCCTGGCGACCGCCTTGCTGAGCGGGATCATCGCGGCGCCCACGGTGTGCTTCGCCTCTTCGTTATTCTGTAATCTGTCGACATCGATCTCTGCGGAAGAGGTGTGCGTGCCGCGGGAAAACGTGACCGAGAGGACGCCCTCGCGGACCTCGGCGATGTCGCCGACGCCCACATCATCGCGGCCGAGCTCAATCACCGCCCCCTCGATAATCTCCCGGTACTTCTCGAGGTCCTTTTTGGTCAGCATCCCACCCACCTCCTTTCGTACGTTTTACCCAGTTCTGGTCGTAGCCTCAGGGTGACAGAATCATTGACCTGTTACATCCCGGGGACTGCTCTTGTCGCCGGGCGGCCCGGTCGGCTATACTTCTGGAGCAGTTACGAGACGTGCCGGGGTAGCTCAGGTGGTAGAGCAGGGGACTGAAAATCCCCGTGTCGGCGGTTCAACTCCGTCCCCCGGCACCATAAGAAACGCAAGCAGGACAAGGCTCTCCGCACGATCCAGCGCCCGTGACGAAACCCCACCAGACGGGTGAGTACAGCCATTCTACAGCCATTCTCACCGAGGCCATTCCCGTCGTCAAGACGTAGACCGTAGCGACCAAGGCCAACGGTGATCACCATGCGCGCTTGTCCCCGCTGCGGCCGGCCTATTGAGCGTGGTCCCCGTGCCCGGTGGTGCTCCGAGAGCTGCAGGGTCATGGCGTGGCAGCAGTACGGGTCGCGGGATGATCAGAGAACCCGTCTTACGTTGCCTGCGCGCAGCCGTCGCTTGGTCATCCAGGAAGGGGCTCCCTCTTGTTGTTGCGAACAGGAGCACGGGATTGTCGCCGTGCCACGAGGGGAGGCCGCGCATGCCCACCCATGAGTTCGGTGGTCCATGGACTGCCGATAAACTCGTGCGGCTCCGCAAGTACCTCGCGGCCTTCACGAAGATGTTCGAGGGTAATCCGCGTGCCCGATCTCTCACGAGAATCTATGTTGATGCCTTTGCCGGAACTGGGTCTGTGTCATCGAAGAAGCACCGCAGCCATCCCGAGGCGTCGTTGTTCCCGGCCATGGCGGAGGGAGAAGGTGCGGGGGGGACGACGAAGGGCAGCGCGCGCATTGCGCTCGAAGTCACGCCGCCCTTTCACCGGTACATTCTCATCGAACTCAAACCCACGCACTCCCGTGAGCTCGCGGCGCTGCGGGCCCAGTACCCAGACAAGGCAGATCGGATTGAGATCGTCAGCACGGACGCGAATCAGTACCTGAAGACATGGTGTGCGAACACTGACTGGGCTCGATCGCGCGCGGTTGTCTTCCTCGACCCCTACGGCATGCAGGTCGAATGGAGCACGATCGTCGCGATCGCGCAGACCCGAGCGATCGACTTGTGGATCCTATTCCCCCTGGGAGTGGCAGTGAATCGTCTCCTGCTGAAGGCCGGCCCGCCGTCGGCCAAGTGGGAGCAGGCGCTCACACGGATGTTTGGCGATGACTCATGGCGTCAGGCATTCTATCCGAAGCGGCGTGTCAACACGCTCTACGGAGAGGTCGATACGCAAGCCAAGCAGGCTGATTTCCGCACGATCGAGGGATTCTATGTTGATCGACTCAGAGCGATCTTTGCCGACGTGGTCAATCGACCACTACGCCTGTACAGTTCGAAGCGGGTTCCACTGTACACGCTCTGCTTTGCAGTAGGAAACTTAAAAGGCGCCCCGACGGCGATCAAGATCGCCAGTCACATCTTGGGGAGGTGAGGCCGCGTGGCGACACAGACGCGCATCGAGTGGACCCAAATGACTTGGAATCCAATCACCGGCTGCTCAAAGGTGAGCCAGGGGTGCAAGCACTGTTACGCTGAGCGCTTCGCGCGACGCCTCAAGGCGATGGGCAATACCCGCTACCGCAACGGCTTTCAGGTCACGGTGCACGAGGACCTCATCGACCTCCCGCGGCGTTGGCAGGCTCCCCGGCTCATTTTTGTCAACTCCATGAGCGATCTCTTTCACGAACAGATCCCGCTTGGCGTCATCCAGCGGATTTTCCAAACGATGGAGGCCTGCCCTCAGCACACGTTTCAAATCCTCACGAAGCGCAGCGAACGGCTGCGAACGTGCGCCTCAGTCCTCCCGTGGCCCGCGAATGTCTGGATGGGGGTGAGCGTGGAAGACCAGCGGGTTGTCGATCGCGTGCACGACCTCCAGGCGATCCCCGCAGCGGTTCGCTTTCTCTCCTGTGAGCCGCTCCTGGGCCCGCTCAACCACCTCCCGCTCCAGGGCATTCACTGGGTGATTGTCGGCGGCGAGTCGGGGCCCGGGGCGAGGCCGATGGATCCCGCGTGGGTCGACGAGATCTTAGCTCAGTGCCGCCGAGTTGGCGTGGCGTTCTTCTTCAAGCAGTGGGGAGGCGTGTGGAAATCGCGTGCTGGACGGGTGCTCCATGGACGCACGTTCAACGAGATGCCGCCGCTCACCGCACCGAGAGGCAAAGACACGTGTGCGCTGTCGGTGGCGCGCTGAGTCGTCGCCCCGTGGCGCTCCAGGGGCCTGGGGAATGTGATGGGGGGACTGCAGGAACAAGCGGCCGTGAATGTGTTCGTCTCGCCGCGCCGGCACCAAGGAGCTCCGACAGGTCGACCTGCGGGACCTCAGCCAGGGCGTTCACCCGAAGGTCGTGCAGGAGCGGCTGGGCCACGCCCAGATCAGCTTGACACTCGACACATACAGCCACGTGCTGCCCAGCATGGGACGCGAGGCGGCCGACAGGCTCGAACAGCTCCTCAGGACCCCTACGGCGGGAGCGCCGGGCTCCTGTAGCCAAACTGTAGCCTATGGGGCGGCCGGTGGTGGACAGCGACGGACTTTGGTGGAATCCATCACCTGCGGGAAACCCGCCAAAATGGACGCTGGCAGATGATCGCGGACAGTCGTGGACGGACCCCCGAACTACTTCCCAAGCAGAGGGTCGCGGGTTCGAATCCCGTTTCCCGCTCCAGGATTTACAGGCCTTTCCGCACATTCTCGCCCACACCCGGAGCGCGCACTGTAGCCTAACTGTAGCCAATCGCCCGCCGGGTCCGTGTGATCAGCGCCCTCGGGAGGTGCCCGCGAGGGACCGCCTCGGCGCACTTGGGCGCGGCTGGGCCCAGCCTGAGCTGGAACCCATCGTCGGCCGATTGAGAGGCGGCACCGAACACGCCGCAAGCCCGCAAGCAGCAGGGCGCGATTGGCTGGGGAAGGCCTCAGGCTTGAGGATACCGAATCGCTGTCCGGGGGCAGGTGTCAAAGACGCTTTGGGAGGCATCGTGGCCGAGTCCAAGAAGGAGCGTTCTCGAGGAACGAACGGCGACCGAGGAAAGCCCTGTACGCCGCTAGACCTCGGACTGGACGATACTGGATTCGAGGCGCGCGCCATCTCACCGCTTCGGGAGCTCGGAGCGTACGAGGCGCTTTGGGAAGACCCCGCCACAACCTTCAAAACGCTCTCAGAGAAGTTCGCGAAGCGACCGGGGGCCGTGCCGTCAGATTTCGTTCCTGATGAGGGCCGGGCGTGGGCCTGCGCCGTGTTTGTGCAGGAGCGCTTCCGTCAAGCCCAGGTCGATCGGTTCGGCGTGCGCGTGCACGGCGCCGGCGAATATCCCGAAAAGCTGCGTGACGCTGCCCATCCAGTGGAGTTGCTCTACTACCAAGGCTGGTGGGACCTAGTGGAATCGCCGTCTGTGGCCGTCGTCGGGACACGAAAGCCGACATCCGACGGCATTGCCCGCACCAAGCGTCTCGTGAAAACGCTGGTGAAGGACGGTTTTACGATCGTGTCTGGGTTGGCCGCCGGCGTCGACACCGTCGCCCACGAGACCGCGATCGCCGAGAAGGGCCGGACCATAGCTGTGCTCGGCACGCCGCTCTCCCATGTGTATCCCAGGCGCAACGCCGAATTGCAGCGGTTGATCGCCAAAGAGTTTCTCCTCATCAGCCAAGTGCCGGTGAAGCGCTACGAGCGGCAGGACTACAGGTTGAACCGCCTGTTCTTCCCGGAGCGGAACATCACGATGTCGGCGCTGACCTATGGGACTATCATCGTGGAGGCAGGGGAGACGTCGGGGACGCTCATCCAGGCCCGCGCCGCGTTCGAACAGGGCAGAAAGCTGTTCATCCTGGACAGTGCTTTCCGGAACGAACGGCTCACCTGGCCGCGAAAGTTTGAGGAGCAAGGAGCAATCCGAGTCGTGGATTATGATGACATCAGCCAGCACCTTCCTTCCCCGACGGTTCACGCTAATAGATGACCTTGTTCGGCCGGACCACTCCTACCTAACGGCCGACGACATCTGCTATTTCCTCGGTGAATACACCGCCCGTAAAGGCTACGCGTTCAGCCTAACGAATGACCTCATCCTGAACTTCAAGAAGTCGATTAGTACCCGCGGGACACCCCAATGGCCCTACAAGCTATGGGCGATCGAGTATGCTACCGGGGCATTTCGCGCCGCTCTCGACGACAGGGATCTCGACGCCATCACGTTCGTGCCAGTCCCTCCCTCGAAAGCAAAGGATGATCCCCTGTACGACGATCGCGTGATCCAGATGCTCGAGGCAATTCGGTCAGCACCCCCGCTCGACATCCGGGAACTGGTCGTGCAGACCCGGAGCACGGCAGCTGCGCATGAGAGCGAAATGAGAGGCGAACGCCGACCTACGCCGTGGGAGCTGGAGGCGCTCTATGAGATCGACCAGCGGCTGCTGGTGCCCCCGCCGAGGGAGATCGCCATCGTCGATGACGTGCTGACGACGGGACTACACTTCCGAGCGATGAAGGCCCACCTGCAGCAAACCTTCCCGGCAGCCAGAATCATTGGTCTTTTCATTGCCAGGCGCGTGCCAGAGACCACTGACATCGAGGACCTGCCGCCAGACAACGTGCAATAATGGGAGCGATTGGTTTAGGTTCGAGACTCTTAGACCGGGATTTCCGACTTGTGATTGAGGTCAAGCCGAAACTACTGTTCGGCGTCGTTACAGCCTGGGTGTTTCAGCCCCGGCCGGCCACGTTCTGCGAGGTTCGCTTGTGAAGTGCGAGGACGCGTCGCCGTCGGTTGAGTGACCCAGGCAGGACATGTCACGGTACGCCGGCAGACAACTGAGCCCAGGCCTTGAGGATGACACGAAATCTGTGGGAGTGTTGAACCGCTATCTCCCCTGGCGCTGGGAACGTCTCAAGAGGCTGCAGGCGGCCCAGCGTGTCATTCGCGCGGCGCCGCACATCCCCGGATGCGAGATCGAACGCCTTCTCGCGTCGAGGGCGCTGCACCGGCTCTCGTACGAGCAACTCCTCAAGCACTCGCCGGATCCCTTCGGCGATTGGGCCCGCGGCCGCTACGGCCGGCTTGCGCGGGCCGAGCTGGCGAGTGTCGGGCTCCGGCACCGCGGCCCGCACACCCCACGGCATTGAGCACCAGTACCTTTGAGGAACCCTGTCGGCGGGCCTCAGCCCTCCACGAATATGGGGTCGCCGACACGGATGTCACCCGGGGTCAGGACGGTCCCGTAGACACCGGCTACCCCGCGATGCTGCCGTGCCACACAGCGCAGGACTTCCGGCCGCGCGGCGGACGTGGCGGGGTCAAAGGTGATCATCACACAGCGCTTGTCGGGTTCCGTGACCGCAACGCGCGCGTGATCCCCTACGCGAAGGATCCGGCCCACCCAGTCGATCTCGCCGAAGGCCCGGTGATCGTTCAGCTCGACCAACAGGTTGGGCCGGAACCGCCAGGGCTCGGGGGAGGTGCCGCTCTCTTCAGCGATCCGCGTGGTTGTCTGCGCAGAGATCAGGGACACCGCCGCCGCATCGTAATTCCCGCGATGGTCGCGCAGGAGGAAGAGGGGGCGGCCGGACCGGGTTTCGAGTCCGCGGCGGAGCTCCTCGCTTTCCACCGCCAGCGTTTCTTCTTGGGGAGTCACGACCCACACGCGCGGGGGTGGTCCCTGGTCGACGTACGGCCGGTAGCGCAGCATCGCTTGCAGTTCGCGGCCTGTCAGCCACGGAAAGGCGCTGCGTGATGCGGCCTGGACAAAGGCGTATCGGCGATCCTCTGGGAGGCCCTGAAGCGTCAGGCTCGTTGCGTTGAGCTCTTCACGCCGCATCGACTTGACAGGATACCTGGCCATCGCGCGGATCGTGGCGACCGCCTCCATGTGCTGCCTCCACAGCCGGGCTTCACCGAGCCCCCCGGTCTCTTTCCTGGAATTTCTTTTTTAGGTCCCAAACTCCTACCATGTAGAGTGCCCCAACGCGGTCTGCAGTCCGGGGTGCGCCCGGCGTCCGCCCGAAAGCCTGTTCTGCCATTCCCGATAGCCCCACCATCCGGCATGGCCATTCTGGTAGCCGATTTCTCGGACACCGCCGCCTCGGGCCTCCTGTTAGCCCGATGTGGCTGGCCCCGATTCGCCTCGGCTACCCCGCGGGTACCGACAGCGCCTCGAGCCGGCGCAGGATCGCCCCGAACAGCCGCCGCGTCAGGTGCCCTTCCGCCAACAGTAACCAGTAGTACCGCGCGTGCTTCACGAGCCGGCCCCCCGTTTTCATCAACCGCTGCTGCAGGCTCGTCAGCGACCAGGTGTCGATCCGCGTCGGCAGCCCGAGCCGCCGCCATAGGTTCCCCAAATTGTAGGCGATCACGCTTTGCCACAGCCGCACCTCGTTCGCCCGGAACCGGTGGCAGCTTAGCCGCGTCATCTTCACCGCCAGCTTGCCTTCCTTAATCCACTGCTCCGCCGTCCCGCGCTTGTTGTAGAACCGCACCACCCCCCGGCTGTCCGTCTCCAGGGTCGTTACGATGAAGCCCACCCGGGGGAACAGCTCGTCGTAGCGAAACTCCACCTTCGCCCCCACCCGCCGCGCGATCTTCCAACTACCGGCCTGGTACCGGCAGCTCTTGTACCGGACCACCGGCTTGTGACTGGGTCTGCCCACAGGCCGCGTCAGCAGCTCCGTGACGGCCTGTTCCAGCGTGTCGTTGGAGGGGATCCGGATCACGTACTTCACACCCCGCGCCTCCAGGGCCTCGTAGAGCTCCGGCTTGGCGAAGCCCGCATCGGTTTGGTGGGAAACTCATGCTGCCAAGTCTCGATGATGAACAGACAGGCGCTTCCAGCACAGTGGATCGCGAGACGGGCAATCCGCGGATCTATGCGACGGAAGCCGCGTTCGCGTCCATGAGCGTCACCGGCATGTGTGCGCAGCGCACCGATTCCTTGGATCATCGCAATGAGCGCACCCAGGATTCCGCGAATGTCATTGGCGATCTCTGGCGGAAAATCCTCGCGGCCAGGAGATAGACCGAGCGGCTCGCGGATGGCTCTGTAGAGTCCCTGGACATCCATTCTAGCGGGCAGCGGTAGATTCAGTTCGATCAGGACTGAGCGACAAACGCTCTCGATCATGGAACATGCGGCGGTGACCGCATCCTCGGGATCGGACTCGGCGCCGGCGAGGGCCCGGTCGAGATCGCGGCGCACCGTATCAAAGTCGATTTCCTGGAGCGTTGTGGCGAGCGTTTCGACTACGCTGGCCGACGTACCGGCTTGAACAAGCCGAACCACTCCGCCTTGATGTTGCAGCTCTAATCCGTCGTGCACGAGATGACGGTTGAGGTAGGCGACGACGTCAGCGAGCTTCTCGGGCACTTGGACGAAGTCGCGGGGGTCGGCGGCTCGCTCGATGATGGTCTTGATCACCTCGGGATCGCCCTGGCGGACCGTGTTCATCAGAGCGTTCACCAATGTGGGATACCGCGATTGAGTCCCGATCGACATCATCACGCCGCAGGTACGCATGAAGCTCTCAAGTTTCGGGCCGGACCGGTAAATACCGATCGGCGTCGTCTGCTCGTTGCCCGGTCCTCCCGAGATAACGAAGGCCAAGGCTTCGATGGTCTGCGGTGCGAGCTGAATCGTCATCTACCTTGATACTCCGAACCGAATGAGCCCATGGGATCTTACCCGTCGGAATGTGTCGCAGAGTAAAGCCGTCAACAAAATCTCCGGCGCGATCGATCACATCATCATAGCTCAACGTGAAAATTCTTGCCGAAAACTCACTCGCGAGAGTTTCTAGCAAAGCCCGTAGCGCGCTCACGTCCGATGCATGGGTCCGCATGTGGCACTCATGAGCTATCTGGTGCAAGATGCGGTGCCTTATCTCGCTGAGTAGTCCGGAATCGAATACTACGCCATGGGTCTGATCAGGCACTAGGAAACTCGACACTACTGGCCTAAATTCGTCTGCCATGTCCCTATGCGTGTATGCTGCCGTAATGGGTTCCAGTTCCTCCAACGCGTTAATTACCAGCTCAAAATTCACGTTCCGAAAATGAGTTCGCAGCGCCTGGACTACCTGGCGGCAAACCTGACCGTCTGGGCTTGCGCGCTGGGTCAACTGATTGACGAGCGCACTCAAATCATCGGTCGAGGGGGCACCCGCGTGGAGTGATGCCCCTGCACCCAGGATTACGGTGAGAGGCATAGGATCACGCCGAAGCCAACTGAACATTCGGGCCGTCATTCGAGGTTTCGCCCTCGAATCTCCGTCGTACCGGTGCCGCCATTCTACGCCCGTGATACCTTCTTAGCCTTCGGATCGCTCGGTGCCTTGATTGTTAGCCCCTTGGTGGGGGCATGAATGAGCTCGACGATGTTGTTCTGAGTCCTTGGCTTGATGACCACATAGTCACCAGCCTCGAGAATCAACCTCCGGTCTCCAATAAATCCCCCCGTTCTGCCCTCAAGGATAAGTGTGATCTCAACAGTTTCCTGAGTTTTTGCGGGATGCTTCGTTGGCCCCGCCGGCAATTCCCAATACTTTATTTCTACCGCATCGGTCTTGCGGGGATCGTTAGTATCCTTGATAAAATCGCCAACGACCGAACACCTATAGGGTCCCGAGAGGGCCTCATCCCGGTACTTGCCCTTGTGATATGTGCTCTGCGCCACAACAGCCTCCTGGGGCTGGCAACGCTGGGGACGCGCCAGGGATCTCCGACAGATGCATCTTCACTATAGCCATTCTACGAGAGGTCCCCATAGAATCTAACTGTGTGGTATTATTATACTGATATTTTACGGTACCGGAGGGCCTCATGTCGAAACAGGACAGTGCAGCCGTCCAGACGGTCGAAGTCGAAGAAAGGTTAAGCCAAGCCGTCCAGGCGATCTATGAGATTTACGGCCGAAACCTCTCTGCTTTTTTCCGGGATGCCCAGAGTCAACTGAAGTATGATGAGGCGCACACTGACATGAAGGTGGTCCAACAAGCGGCGATGGCCCAGTTATCACGTGATAGTACCTGATCGTAACTTTAGACCCAATCCAACCAGAGCAGTTTTTGTTCAAGGAACAATCGATCAGCAACTCGTTGATCGACTGCTCCCGCGCATTCTCTTGCTGCAAGATCAAAGCCGCGATCCCATCACAGTGTACATCGATAGCCGAGGCGGTCATCCAGCCAGCGGGGAATTGCTCCTCAACTTGCTTACTTCGTCTAATCAGGATTCCGCTAGCCCGTGCAGGACTATCACCGTTGTAACATCGCGCGCTGCTAGCACCGCTGCTGATCTACTGTCTTCTGGGGATTACGCAATTGCCTTTGCTGACAGCAGCGTCTTGTATCATGGCGTAAGGACACTCTTTGGTGATCCGCTCACAGTCGAAGCTGCTTCATTCGTGGCGGAATCGCTCAAGGTGAGCAACGATCAATTTGCAATTAAACTGGCCCGAAGATCAAACAAGCGATTCTTCTTCCGCTATATTGCAATGCGTGGTGACTTCGATGCCTATCGGACCAAAACGGCAAAGCCGCAACTTAGCCAACTGGGGTGCTTCATTGGGATGCTGCGCGAGCGCATATCCCAAGCTGCGATCCAAGTTGTCGGCCAAGCTGAGGCCCGCAATCGAAGATATGAGAGTCTTTCTGCGAAGCTGTGGAACTCGCGGACTCTGAACAAGCAGATCGACAGGTTAGATCAGCCAGGTTACCGCTTGGCCCGAGTGCAAGCGACGATGCTTAAAATCATGATCGACTTTGAGCTTGCAAACAACACCGACCCGGCATGGACGTTCGTGCGAGAAGGCACTGGTCAACTCCGTGACGATTTCATGCTGTTCCACGAATATCTTGGTCACAACCAGAGTGGTCACTTGGACGACCTGTGTCGCACATGGGGCGCGTTCGTACTAACCGATCAAGACAATCAGCAAATCTTGACGCTTCCCGAGCCAGAGCGTGAAGAAGCGCGGCTTGCAAAGTTGCGTCCTGAGTTTCTACCGTTGTGGCTATTCTTCGTTGCCTTATGTCATGCTCTTCAGGAGGGAGAAAACGACCTGACTGCGTTGGATGCATTCTGGCTGGGCTTAATAGATGAAGTCGTTGGGCAACCGGATCTCCCAATTTTGCGCCTTGTGTCAGAGTTCAAGCCCGATCCGGCCCAGCAACCGGCCCCGGCTCTCCCCCCGACCAGCTCATGAAGCTCAAAAATGCGACGAGGATCGGCCTCCACGGCGTCACGGGCGCGACAAAAATTCCACATAGAGGGGCGTCGACGGGTTCAGCCCCACTACAGCCATTCTACAGCCTAACGGACGGATATTGCCGGACTCCCACGGACGGTGATGGATGAATGGGAGTGCGCGCGACGCCTTGATTTTCAAAGCTCACGGACGCTGGCGGACACCGACGGACGATGGTGGACAGCGCGCCCGGGGGGACTGAAAATCCCCGTGTCGGCGGTTCAACTCCGTCCCCCGGCACCACAGGAAAGCGCAAGCAGGACAAAGCCTTCCGCACATGAGAAGTGCCTCCGCGCGTCGAAGTTCTTCGCCTCCGGAGGCGCGACCAATGCCTTCGTAACGCCGACAATTCCGACACCTCGACAAGTGTAGGTATCGTGTCTCGGCGCCATTGACGCCGCCAGCAGTGCTTCGATCTGCGTCACCGGAACACGCTAAGACATCTCAAGGGGGGGATCGGCATGCCGCCAGGACTGCAAGTAGTCACGACTGACGAGGATGGGATTATCGGGATCGGCGACAAGGTTGGCGTTATCGGCTCAGGCCCTCTGGGTGCCCCGAGGCCAGGTGCTTCCCAAGACACCGTCGGCGTCACCGGCATCGGTACAGTTGGGGTCTCCGGTCTAGGGGACAGCGTCGGGGTCTCCGGCACCGGCAACTTTGGCGTATCGGGTCACGGCACGTTTGCCGTCCACGGCCAGGGGGACGTCATCGGCGTCATCGGCTCTGCCGCCTCCGGCCCGGGCGTTTTCGGCACGAGCAAAGACATCGGCGTGTCCGGGCTAGGCGCTATCGGCGTCTCCGGCGCGGGCGGCACGGCCGGCGTCCACGGCTGGAGCGCCACTGACGGTGTCTTCGGCGAAAGCTCCAGCACCAGCCTGAGCCATGCCGGCGTCCGCGGGACCGGCGCACACGTCGGGGTCCTCGGTGAGGGCGGGCCCTCGGTCGGACAAAGTGGCATGGGGGTCGTGGGCCAGGCCGGCCCCAATGGAGACAAGGCTGGCGTTGGCGTCTGGGGCGAGGCCGACACTGCCGGCGGCCCGGCCTTCGGCGTTGTTGGCAACTCTTCGGATCCGAATGGATACGCAGTATACAGCCAGGGAAATTGTTACGTATTTGGAGATTTCTGGGTGGGCGGGGGAAGCAAGTCGGCCGTTGTGAAGCTCCGCAACGGCGAGCACCGCGTCCTGTACTCTATGGAGAGTCCGGAATGCTGGTTCGAGGACTTTGGACGCGCTCGCCTCGTCCGCGGGACGGCCCGCGTCCGCCTGGATCGCACGTTCGCTGAAGTCATTCGGGCGGACGATTATCACGTGTTTCTCTCGCCGGAGGGCCTCTCGCATGGACTGTACGTCTCCCGCCGGAGTCGCGACGGCTTCGAGGTCCGCGAACAGCATGCGGGCAAGAGTACCGTCTCCTTCAGTTACCGGATCGCGGCGCGCCGCCGGGACGTGGAGGCGCCGCGGTTCAAGCGCGTAAAGCCGCCAGCCCCTCTCAAGAGCTCGCGGCCGGTGAAGGCGAAGCGCCCGGAGCGCCCCAAACTACCCGAGGTCCCCAGGGTCGCGCAGCCACCTCAACTGGACACAGTGTTCAAGCGCTTGGCAGCCACGAAGCCGACCCGCGGAACGCCGGGACGTCCCCGCTCCCGCGCACGATAAGAATATGAGAAACCGGGCTATGCTGACTTGTCCCCCGGTCCGCGGGAAAGGCCCAGGTCCCTGATAAAGGAGTTCGGGACCGAGAACGGAACTCTCAGCCCGTACAAAGAGTCCGACTCCCATGAAACCGGATAGCTGGTGCCACCACGCCATTCCAGGGTCAAGGAGGGGGTTCGATGGCGGACGAAAGCACTCAGCAACGCAAGGGGTGGACGCGGCGCAGGTTCTTGAAAACAGCCGGAGCGGCCACGGCCGCTGTGGCGGTCGGGTCGGTGCTGGGCGCCTCCGGGGGAGGGACGGCCGCGGCTGCGGCTGCGCTTCCCAAACCGCGCGCGGGGGCACGCATCCGCCTGCTCCAGTGGAACAGCTTCGTCGGTGTGGCCGACGCCGAACTCAAGCGTCAGGCGAAAGAGTTTAGCGATGCGAACGGCTGCACTGTGGAGATCGAGACGGTCAGCGGCGACCAGCTCCAGCCTCGCACGGTTGCGGCGGTCGCGGCCGGGGACGGCCCGGATATCATCCAGATGCAGTACGGCTGGCCGCATCTCTACACGGCGTCCACCGTCACCGTGACCAACGAGGTCAATTACCTCATTGAGCGCCTGGGCAAGGTGCACCCCGTCAACGAGGCTTACTGCAAGGTGCGGGGAGAGTGGCGGGCGATCCCGTACACGCAGGTGCCGAACGCGTGGTCCTATCGGACGGACTATTTCGAAAAGGCCGGGATCACGTCGTTCCCGAAGACCTGGGATGACTTGATCGTCGCCGGCGAAAAGGTGGCTAAGGCCACCGGCAAGCCCATCGCGCAGACGGTCGGGCACGCCTACGGGGATTCCCTGACGATGTGGAACCCGGTGCTGTGGGGCTTCGGCGGGCAGGAGGTCACCAAGGACGGCCGGACGGTTACGATCAACTCCCCCGAGACAGAAACGGCAGTGAAGTGGGCGATTCGAGCGGCGCAGGCCGGCATCAAGTGGTTCCCGGAATGGCTGGACCCCGACAACAACCAGGCCTACCATGCCGACCGCATCAGCGCGACCCTCAACGGCGCGAGTATCTACATCCGCGAGGTCATCGAGTTCAAGAAATTCGACAAGGTCACCAACCAGGCCCCCATGCCGAGCGGACCGAAGGGGAATTTCACCCTCAATCTGGTCATGAACCACGCGATCATGTCCTGGTCGAAGGAGCGGGAGACGGCGAAGGCTTTTCTTTTCTACATCATGGACAAGCCCAATTATTCGAAGTGGATGGGGGTCGCCCACGGCTACAATGCCGGCCCGTTTGAGGCCTTTAACAATGACCCGGTCTGGAAGAGCGACCCGAAGCTCCTGCCCTTCCGCAACGTCGTGATCGGCCCCCAGGGCAAGCCCATCGGCAACTGGCCGGGGTGGCCGGCGGCGCCGAGCAAGAGGACCTCCCAGGCGCAAACGCAGTACGTCGTCGCCGACATGTTCGCCAAGGCGGTCGCCACCGGTGACGCCAGGGCGGCCATCAACGAGGCGGAGGCCAAGATGAAGGCCATCTACGGAGCGCCCTAACCGGCGGGAGACGCCGGGTGCGCGCCGCAATCCAGCCAGCCGAGGCCGGGCGGGCGGCGTACCGCCGGCCGCGTATCCCTGTCTTCGAACGAGAAGCGCCGCTCGGGTACCTGCTGCTCGCGCCGGCGCTTCTCGTGCTGCTGGTGTTTCTCGCGTATCCATTCGTCATAGGGCTGTGGCTCTCGGTCACCGATTCCGAGGCCGGTGCGATCGGGCGGTTCGTGGGTCTGGCCAACTACCGGTTCGAGTTCACCCACGATCGCGTATTCCTGAGCAGCATTTCGAACACGTTCGTCTACACGGCGGTCACCACGGTATTCAAGCTGGTGCTGGGACTCGTCATGGCGGTGCTCCTCAACCAGGCCTTTCCCTTCCAGCGGTTCGTGCGTGCCGCGCTTCTCCTGCCGTTCATCATCCCCACCGTGCTGAGCACGCTTGCCTGGCGCTGGATGTTCGACCCCACGTTCAGCGTGATCAACTGGGTCGCGACGCACAGCGGCATCGCGCGGCAAGGGGTGAATTGGTTCGGCTCGCCGCAGATGGCCATGGTGTCGCTGATCGTGGTGAACGTCTGGCGAGGGGCGCCGTTTTACGGTATTTCGTTCCTGGCCGGGCTTCAAGTCATCCCCATCGAACTCTACGAGGCCGCCAGAGTGGACGGCGGCACCCGGTGGCAGCAGTTTTTGCACATTACCCTGCCCATGCTGCGGCCGGTGCTCCTGGTCGTCCTGCTCCTTTCGACGATCCTCACGTTCGCCGACTTTCAGCTTCCGTTTGTATTAACCAACGGGGCGCCCTACAGCAGTTCGCACGTGCTCGCGACCTGGGCCTACGCCCAGGCCATTCAGGGCGGCAACCTGGGGATCGGCGCCGCCGTCTCCCTCGTGCTCTTCCCGGTCCTCTCGGTCGTCATCGCAGGCGTGCTCATCGTCCTGCGGCACGAGTGATGGGGCTCCTCGGACGGCTGCAGCCGGCCGCTCCACCGGCGCTCCGGGGCGGGATTCGGAGGCGGCCCCGCCGGGCGCGTGGATACGAAATCGGCGATACCCTCCTCGGCCGCTGGGCGCGGATCTACATTCCGGTCCTGCTCCTGCTCTTCGTCACGCTCTTTCCATTCTACTGGATGTTCATCACGTCGTTCAAATCGCCGTCAGAACTCCTCGACTTCAGCCGGAGCCCGCTCTTCGTGATCCATCCGACGCTCGAGCATTATCGCCATCTCTTCACGCAGACGCACTTCGCCCGCTGGACCCTCAACACGGCGATCGTGGCTGTGGTCTCCACCATGCTCTCGTTGGTGTGCAGCATTCTGGCCGGCTATTCGCTGGCCCGCCTCCGCTACCGCGGCGCCGACGCGATCGGCTGGGCGATCTTCGTGACCTACCTGGTGCCGCCGACCCTCCTCTTCCTTCCGCTCGCCTTTCTGATCCGCCAACTGCATCTCTTCAACAACCTCTGGTCCCTGATCCTCACGTACCCGACGTTTTTGATTCCGTTCAGCACGTGGCTGTTGATCGGTTATTTTCGGAGCATCCCGCGCGAGCTCGAGGAGTCGGCCCTGGTGGACGGCGCGACCCGGGTCCAGACGATGGTTCGGATTCTCCTCCCTCTGGCCGTCCCGGGGATCCTCTCCGCCGGGATGTTTGCCTTCACCCTCTCCTGGAACGAGTTCCTCTACTCATTGATTTTCATGAACGACACCATCGCCAAGACGATCCCCGTGGGGGTCACCAGCGAGCTGATCCGCGGCGACGACTTCTTCTGGGGCGAGCTCATGGCCGCCTCGCTGCTCGGGTCCCTTCCGGTGGCGCTGCTCTACTCGTTCTTCGTCGATCGTTTCGTGGCCGGGTTGACCGCGGGTGCTGTCAAGGGCTAGGCGACCGGGCTTCTACATCCCGGCCGCCCTCCCGCTCCCCGCGCTCCTCATCGTGGCGGGGGCGATCGCCTATCCGCTCGGGCTCGAGCTCTGGTTCAGCCTGAGCAACGCGCAGGTCGGTGAACCGGGCCATTTCGTCGGTCTTGCCAACTACGTCTATCTCCTCCGCCAGCCAACGTACCACGACGCGCTGCGCAACACGCTCGTCTACACCGTGGCCAGCATCACCATCAAGGCGATCCTGGGGATGGCGCTGGCCCTTGCCATCGCGCATCGCTTTCCAGGTCGCCGCCTGGTCTACGCCTTGCTGTTCCTGCCCTTTGTCTTCCCAACGACCATGGGGACGATGGCCTGGTACTACCTCTTTAGCAATGTCCATGGCGCGCTCAACTACATTCTGATGCAGTCGAAGCTGGTTCCGAACGGGGTCGACTGGCTGGGCAGCTTCGGTCCGCTGCCGATGGCGAGCCTGATCACGGTGAACGTCTGGCACGGGACGGGTCTGTTCACCGTGCTCTTGCTGGCCGGCCTGCGCTCGATCCCGGCGGAGACGATCGACTCGGCCCGGGTGGACGGCGCCACCAGCAGCCAGCGCTTCCTTCACATCGTCGTCCCCCTCCTGCAGCCTGCCCTGGTGTTGGGGGCGGCGCTCTCCATCATGGGGTCGTTCGGCGATTTCGCCATCGTCCATGTCTTGACGAACGGCGGTCCCGCCAACCACACGCAGACGATCCCCCACATGGCCTTCACGGTCGCCCTCCGCGACGGCGACGTGGGTGTGGGCGGCGCCGCGGCCTTCTCGCTCCTGCCGGCCTACTTCCTCATGCTCGCCTATCTGCTGCGGACGGCGGTGCGCCGGTGATCGCTCGCCGGGTGGCTGTGGGCGGATTCCTCGGGGTCATGCTGGCGTTTTCTCTCGCCCCGCTCTACTGGATGCTGGTCGTCTCGTTAAAGGGCGGCAAATCCCAGCTGATCAGCGGCAATCCCTGGTGGCCGGGCGTGCAATTTACCCTGGACAACTACGCGCGGGTGCTCGGGGACCCCCACTTTGGGCGGCTCATTCTCAACACGGCGGCGGTGACCCTGGCGACGATCGCCATCAGCCTGGTCGCAAGCGTGCTCGCCGCCCTGGGCCTCGCCTACTACCGCCAGCGTTTCTTTAACGCGATCGCCCTGACGCTGTTCGCCAGCTACCTGCTTCCCCAGGGAGTTCTGTTCATCCCACTGGCGGTGATGCTGTCGCGGCTCCATCTGTTCGGCGGCATGGCGGCGCTGATCATTGTGTATCCGACGCTCGTGATCCCCTTCGGGACCTGGGTGCTCTGGACGCACTTCCACCGGCTGCCCGCCGATCTGTTCGACCATGCCCGCACCGAGGGTGCGGGCGCGCTCCGCGTCCTGTGGAACGTGCTCCTGCCGCTCTCGTGGCCGGCCGTGGCCGCCGTGGCCCTGTTTGGCGTGGCCGTCGTCTTCAACGACTACCTCTACACGTTCACGCTCGTCTCGGGGCATGAGAACATGACGCTGATGGCCGACGTGGGGAGCAACCTGCTTGACATCGACGACCCGGGCCCCACGTTCGCGGAAATCCTTCTCGGCCTGGGGCCGGCGGCTTTCACATGCGCCCTGTTCGCTGACGTCTACGGGAAAGGGCTGGGGACTGGCGTCATCGAGGAGCCGGGGGGTGCATCTCAAGCATTTCAGCGCGTGCCCCCGCCCCCAGGTCGGGTCGAATAACCGCACAGAATAACCGCGTAGAATGAGGTGGACACCTCTGCACGGGAACCCATGCCATGAGAATGGGGTGACTGGGATGCGTTTGCGCAAAGCCATCGTCAAGCTGCTGGCACAGGAACGGGTCTGCCGGGTGGCCACGGCCGGCCGGAGCGGGATGCCCCACGTCGTGCCGGTCTGCCAGGTTGTGGCGGGGGGGAAGGTCTACTTCGCGACAGGGAACGATAACCAGAAGGTGCGCAACCTCAAAGCGAACCCGCAGATGGCGGTGCTCGTGGACCTGTACTCCGAGGACTGGCGCTTCATCAAGGGCATCATGGTGCGGGGGAGGGCCAGGTTCCTGCCGCGTGGGCGCGAGTTTCGGAAGATCCGGGCGCTGCTGTACCAAAAATACCTGCAATATCCCGATGAAGACGCCGTGACGGAGTCCGACTCCACCATCGTGGAGATGACGCCGGCCCGTGTTTCTGCGTGGGGAATCGGGGAATAATTCCAACGAGCCGTGTGAGCAATTTTGAACAGACGAGAAATCCCTGTCTTGTTACATTCGAGGTGGATCGCACGTGATACCGGCCGCCAGGAGTGCGGCCAAGAGGGCGAGATTGAGGGAGGCACAGTGATGCGCGAACGGAGACTGATCAGGGGTGTCGTGTGGGGAGTCTGTCTTTTTCTCTTGGGCAACTTGATGCTGCCGAGCATCTCCCAAGCGAAGACAGCGCGGGAGATTGACGCGAGCGTGAATGCGGCGCTCAACCGCTTTACGAAGCAGGTGCGCGGAGCCCGGGAGTTTCTTCAGACCGCCAAGGGCGTCCTCGTGCTTGCCGATGTCCTTCAAGCCGGCATCGGGGTCGGCGGGGAGTACGGCGAGGGCGCGCTGCGGATCCGCGGCAAGACCGTCGATTACTACAGCATTGCGGCCGCCTCGATCGGGTTCCAGTTCGGCGCGCAGAAGAAGGACATCATCCTCGTGTTCTTGCAGGACCAGGCGCTGCGCAACTTCCGGGCCAAGGACGGGTGGCAGGTCGGCGTTGACGGATCGGTCGTGCTCATCAACCTGGGGGCCCAAGCGTCGATCGACTCCACGAAGCTGAACCAGCCGATCGTAGGGTTCGTGGTCGGTCAGCGGGGCCTGATGTACAACCTGACGTTAGAGGGATCAAAGATCTCGAAGCTTCGGAAGTAAAGCCCCACGCCCGGCGATTTGCCGGGGCGGGCCCGGCAAACATCGCGGTGGTTGGAGCCGGGGCCCTCTTGCGAGGGCTCCGGTTTTGTCTTTGCCCTCTCGTAAGTCTTACCTAGCTTCAAGGTGGGCAAGAAGAGGCTAAGCGGCGCGGACAGCGGCGAGCCGCACACGGGATCACAACGCCCGGGACGCGGGCTTTGGGGGGACGTCGTGAGTTCCGAGTTAGGGCCACATCCGGCCGCGCGCAGCGTGTGATGCCGGAGGCCGGGGATCGCGAGAACGGCGCACGGGCACGCGGAGACCAGGAAGCCGCAGATCCTCAAGTCCGTGCGGAGTTGATGAAGCGTCTCGTGAGTCTCGGCGAAGCGTTGAACCGGCCGTCTTCGGTCGCAGGAGTGGCGGCAGCGATTGGGCGGGCGGCCCTCGGCCTGATCGATGCGCAGAGGGTCGCGGTGTATCTCCGCTCGCCCGGCGGGGTTGCGACCTGTCCGTGGTCGCAGGCCCTTTCTCCGGAATACGTGACTCAGGTGGTGACACCCGCGGGCGCGAACCCTTGGGCCCATCTCGCACGGCACCCCGAGCTGACCTGCATGGATCTCCCGAAAGGGCGGCGTGGACACGGTGTCGATCCGACCCTCCTGCCGAATGTCGGGGAGCTGCCACAAGGCAATGAGGTCCGACGCCTCGCCGAGGAGGAAGGCTTCAAGGCGCTGAGCTCCTGGCCGTTGGTCCGTGCCGGGCGGGTGATCGCCTCGGTGTCCTGCTACTATGACGCCCGCCATGCCTGGTCGCCGCCCGAGCGGGAGGTCATGCTGGTCTTTGCCTCGCAAGCGGCGGCGGCGCTGGAGAGCGCCCTGTTGACAGAGGCCAGAAGGCAGCGGACGGCGGAATCCGAGACCGAACCCGGCCGGTCGCCTGCGGCCCACAAGCAGCCAGAGGCGGAGAGCGCGCGGCTGCCCGAGATCCGGCGGGAGCTGGAGGCGGAGAGCGCGCGTCTATCCGAAGCCCAGATGCAGCTGCAGGACGAGAATGCCCGGCTTCACGAGACCCAGCAGCGGCTGGAGGTGGAGAACATCCGGCTCCGGGAGATCCAGCGGCAGCTCGAGACAGAAGTCGCGCGGCTGCCCGAGGCCATGAAACACCGGACGGGTGAGCTCGAGGCGGAGAATGCCCGGCTCGTCGAAGTCCAGCAGCAGATCGAGGCAGAGAGAGATCGGCTGGCTGCGACGCAGACGAAGCTGCAGGCTGAGATCGCGCAACTCTCTGACGCCCAGCAGCGGGTGGAAGCAGAAAACACTCGGCTCGCGGCGGTCCACGCGGAGGTGCAAGAGGAGAACGCGCGGCTCTCAGGGACCGAGAAGCAGCTGGCGATGGAGAACGCACGGCTGTCCGAGGCCCAGATGCAACTCCGGTCGGAAAACGCCCGGCTCCACGAGGCGCAAGCCGAAACCCAGCGGCGACTCGAGGCAGAGAATGTGAGGCTGACCGGAGTCCAGAAGCAACTCGAAGCGCAGAACGCGCGGCTCTCCGAGGCCCACACGCTTCTCGAGGCCGAGCACGCCCGGCTGCTCGAGACCCAGCGGCGGCTGGAGGCCGAGAATGCGCGGCTTTCCGAGATCGAGCGGCAGTCGGAGGGGGAGAACGCCCGATTGACTGAGGCCAACCGCCGATTGGAAGCGGAGAGCGCTCAGCCGTCGGATGCCGAGAGGCGGCTGCACGAGGAGAATGCACGGCTCCAGGCAATCCACCGCACCCTCGAGGCGGAAAACGCGCGGCTGTCCGAAACGCAACGGACGCAGGAGGCCCGGACTCCCAGGCCGCCCGACGGGCGGAAGCCGGTGGACGCGGAGAGCGCGCCCGCGTCTGACATGCCAACGCCGCGGCAGGTGGAGGGGGTGCGGCCGTCCGAGGCGCACAGGCAGCCCAAGGTGGAAAGCGACACGCCATCCGTGACCCCGAAGCCTCGAAAGCCGGAGGGCGTCAGGGGCGACGGCCAGAAGGCGCCGGCTGTCGAGAGGCCGCGGCCCCCCGAACCCCAGAGGCCGCGGAAAGCGGAGCGACAGGACGAGAAGACTCGGCCGTCCGAAGCGCAGCGGCAGCTCGCAGCGGAGCTGGACGCGGTGTCCGGAGCCTACGATGGGTCGACCGGCGCGCACACCCCCGAAGAGATTCAACAAACTCTGGTGGACCGCGTAGTCGGCGTGCTGCATGCGGATCATGGAGGGCTCACCAAGCTCAGCCCGGATGAGTTCGCGCTGACGCTGGGACGCACTCTGGACGCCCGCGATGCCAACGGCGTGGGCCACAGCGAGCGCCTGGCCCGGTGGGTGGCTGTCGTGGCCGGGATGCTGGGATGCCGCGAAGAGGAGATCCGCGACGCCCGGTGGGGAGCGCTGCTCCACGATATCGGCAAGCTCGGCGTGCCTGAGGCCACGTTGCGGAAGCCGGCGGGCTTGACAGACGAGGAGCGGGCGGTACTACGGCAGGAGCCGGTCGTCGCAGAGAAAATCCTGAAGTCGGTGAAAGGCATGCAGGGAGCGGCCAATGTCCTCCGCAACCACTGCGAAAAGTGGGACGGGACCGGGTACCCCGGGCAGCTCAAGGAAGACGCGATCCCCTTGGGAGCTCGAATCCTGGCCGTGGTAGAAGCCTACAGCGAGATGACCACCGAGCGGCCCGGCAGACTGACCCGGTATCACCTGGATGCGGTGGCTGAGATCAAACGCGGTGCCGGCGCGCAGTTTGACCCGCATGTCGTCGACGCGTTCTGTCGCGCGTTGCTGCGCGAGCGGGACCAGCCCGATTCCGTCGCCGCGGCTGCACCGGGCGGCATTGCGCCGGTGCCCGGTTCGGTGAAGCCGGCGCGTTCCGCGAGGCCCGCGTAGCGCGGTGAACGGTAAGCGGTGAGCGGCAATACGGAGGGGGACGGCCCTGTTGGGCCGCCCCCCTCGATCACGGATCAGGATAGTTGTGCGAAGTTAGGGGACGATGCGAACGTTGGAGGCCTGCGGGCCTTTCTGCCCGGTCGTCTGCTCGTATTCGACCTTCTGCCCCTCGTTCAAGCTCTTGTAACCCTCGCCCTGAATCGCGCTGAAGTGCACGAACAGATCCTTGCTTCCGTCATCCGGTGTGATAAACCCGTACCCCTTCTCTGCGTTGAACCACTTCACCGTACCGATACCCATATGATCCCCACCTTTTAATGCGTGCTACCAACCGACTTTGCAGCCTGCTGATGCCCTTCAAGTATGGCACACGGGGATGGTAAAAGTAAAGTCCTGACCGCAGACCTACTTGCCCGCTCCCGGGCCGTCACCGTTCCAGCGCGCACGGGCCGAGAACGAGCTGACCCGCTCTCGAATCTGGCGGCTGGCCTGTGGCCCAAACGGGAGCTCCGCCCGCGGGGTGCCCGCCGTCACGCCGCCTGACGTGATGCGCCAGAACCGGCGGATCATTGAGTCGAGGCCCGCGAGGACCGCGGGCGCTCCATGCAGGACGATCTTCGGGTCCCGCCGGCCGGGTGCCGGTGGAGGCGTCGGGAAGTTCCCGTCCATATATCCCCGGACGAACGGCACGGCGAACTCCTCCGGGATGTCATCCAGCAGCGCGGGATCCTCTCCGAACAGGTCCGATGGGATTCCCCACGGAACGAGCGCCTTGCATAGGCTCTGATCGCGGATGTACAGCTGCCAGCCGAGGAGGCTGCTGCGACAGAACTCGAACCGGACGTGCGGGTCCGCCAAGTCGGCCATCAAGGTTTCCATGTGAGCCTGAGATCTCTCACCGAGCGTGATGACCAGCGTCAGGGATGCCCCCTGGCCCCAAATGCGCCCGGCGGCCGTCAGAAATCCGAGCCAGTAGAGCTGGACGGCCTCGGGCGTCAGCCCGGCCGCCGCCTTCCGCGTCCGCAGCAGCTGGGTAGGGTCGGAGACGTGTTCGTGCTCAACCGCGAGGAGCGCCCGCTGGACCGCTTCCACCGGCATGTGGAGGTGCGCGGCGATCTTGGACGGGCTGCTACCCTTGCGCGCGGCGGAGCGAATCTGGGTGGTCTTCTCTCGTCTCTCGAGATCTGTGGCATTCAGGGTACGCAAGTGCTCACTCCTCATCCGAGCACCGATGACGACCTAGAGTCCTTGGCGACTCAGGAAGTCACGTGCCCGGTTGGTGATGACACGAGCCAGACACAAAAAGGACAGGCGGGCCACACTCGCGCTGTAGGTGCCGGTGAGGTCAGTCCGTCCCCCTGTGAACAGATACAGTGTAGCATGATTTTCGCGTCCCGTCGAATCGCGGCATCGAGCGTTCCCGGGCGGCCTCCGGATGCCCGCAGGGCCCCGTCAGCGATGAGAGAACAGATGTTGGGGGGTGCTCATCGGGGCCGGCCCCCCCGGAAATTTGTGGGCTGCGCGCGCGCGTTTGACCCTCGGGTGCCAGTTTCGCCCGTAGGCCGCAGGGGTGGATGGCCGGCCGGGAACGAGGAGGGGGTACGCATGGGGGGCAGGGGATTGATCGGAGGCCGGCTGTACTATGGCTGGATCGTCGCGGCCGTGACCTTCCTCGTTCTCTTGGCAGCCGCCGGCGTCCGATCGACGCCTGGCGTCCTGATCATCCCCCTCGAGAAGGAATTTGGCTGGACCCGGGCCATGGTCTCGCTGGCGGTGTCGATCAACCTCCTGTTGTACGGTCTGCTCGGCCCGTTTGCCGCCGCCCTCATGGACCGGTTCGGCGTGCGCCGCGTCACGCTGAGCGCCTTAACGCTGGTGGCGATGGGCGTGGGCCTGACGATGCTCATGCGCACGTCGTGGCAGCTGTACGTGCTCTGGGGACTCGTCGTGGGCACGGGAACCGGCACCATGTCGCTGGTGCTGGGCGCGTACATCGCCAACCGCTGGTTCGTGGAGCGCCGCGGCGTTGTGATGGGCCTCTTGACCGCGAGCACGGCAACCGGCCAGCTCTTCTTCTTGCCGTTCCTGGCATCGCTGGTTGTTGTGCACGGCTGGCGGACCGCGGTGCTCGCGGTGTGCGCGGTGGTCCTGCTGGTCATCCCCCTCGTCGCGATCTTCATGCGAAACGATCCGCACGAGATCGGTCTCCGCCCTTTGGGAGCGCCCGCGGACGCGCCTCCGCAGGCGCCTGGCGGGGGCAACGCGGTCACCGCGGCGTTTGCCGGCCTTGGCCGCGGCCTCCATTCGCGGGATTTCTGGCTCCTGGCCGGCAGCTTCTATATCTGCGGGGCCAGCACCAACGGCCTGATCGGCACGCACCTGATCCCAGCGTCGATGGAGCACGGCATTCCCGAGGTGACGGCGGCCGGCCTGCTCGCGGCGATGGGAGTGTTTGACCTGATCGGCACCACCCTCTCGGGGTGGTTATCGGATCGGTGGGACAGCCGGTACCTGCTCGTGTGGTACTACGCGCTCCGGGGACTGTCGCTGCTCTTCCTGCCGTACGCGCTCGGCACCCAGTTCGTCGCCCTTGCCGCGTTCGCGGTGTTCTACGGCCTCGACTGGGTCGCGACGGTCCCGCCGACGGTGCGTCTGACCGCGGACATCTTCGGCAAGCGAAACGTCGGCATCATGTTTGGATGGATCGCGGCCGCACACCAGTTAGGAGCTGCGACGGCCGCGTTTGGCGCCGGCGCGACGCGCACGTGGCTCGGCAGCTATCAGGTGAGCTTCATGTCGGCCGGGCTGCTCTGCCTGATCGCCGCCGGTCTGGTGATCCGGATCGGCGCCACCTCGAAAGGAGGCGTCCTCCCCACGCGTCCGGTCGAGGTCGGGGCGCCGGTCTAGTCTGTTGGCCGCGCGCCGCCGGCTTGCGCTCGCCGCCGCGGCCGCCCTGGTCTGGATCACGGTGCCGCCGCCGGAAGCGATGGCCCACGCGCTCGTCATCCGCGCCGATCCACCGGATCTCTGCTCGTCGGTTGCGCTGCCCCGCCTGGCGGCGGGCGATCCTCGCTGCGCGGCCGGGACCGTCCTGCCGTCTCCCCCCGCGTCTGTGCATCTGTTCTTCAATGAGCGCGTCCAGCTCGTTGGGCGCGGCGTCCGGGTCGTGGCCCCCGATGGGCGGCGCGTCGACCGCGGCCCGGTGCGCATCGATGGACCGGAGGTGGCCGTCGGCATCGACGCCGCGCAGCCCGGGACATATCTGGTCACGTGGCGGGTCGTGTCCGCCGACACGCATCCGGCGGTGGGGACATTTGTGTTTAGCGTCGGGCACGCCGGCAGTCCCCCGCGTGGTGCGCCTGACGCCGGCGGTGCGGCGTCCGCTTCCAGTGTGGGACTTCTCTTGCAGGTCTTGGCCCGTGCCGTGCACTTTGCCGGCTACGCGCTGGGCTTCGGAGCGTTCGCGTTCCTGGTACTGGTCCTGCGGCCGCTTGGGCTCGAGGGGTCTAGGGCCGAGGGGAGGGTGTGGTGGCTTGTCGGACTCGGCGTGTTCCTCCTGCTCTCGGCGGAGCCGATAGCTCTCTTGGCCCAAGCGACCAGTCTCGGAGGGGGGGAGGGAGGCCCCTTCGATCCCGATGCCGTGAGCAGCGCCCTCGACTCGATCTTCGGGCGCGTGCTGGCGCAGCGTGTGGGGGCTGCCCTGCTCCTGTGGGTCCTGCTCGGCGCGGCCAGGGACGCGCCATCGCGGGCGACGGGCGCGTCAGCACGGGCGACGGGGGCGGTGGCGCTCGTCGGTGTGGCGCTCGCGTGGGTTGACGGGCAGGCGGCGCACGCCGTTGGAGTTCGGCCGGTGTGGCTGGGGATGGGGCTGAATACGCTGCACGTGGCGGCGATGGGCGTGTGGATCGGTGGGCTGGCGGCGCTCCTGAGCGTCTGGCGTGGGTGGGAGACGGACCCTGCCCTCGGCCCCGTCGCCGGCCGCGCCGGGATTGCGGTCCGCGCGGGCCGTCTGTTTGGCGCCGCCGCCGGGGCACTCGCCGTGACCGGCATCGGGATGGCCGTCCAGCACCTCAGGGCGCCGGCGGATCTGTTCACGACTCCCTACGGCAGGACGCTCGCGGTGAAGCTCATCGTGCTGCTGATCGTCCTGCTTCTTGCGCTGCGCGCATCGCGCAGTGTCCCGGCGGACCGGCCGCCCTGGTGGACACGGGAGGCCGCCGCGCTGCTGGCCGTGCTGATCCTCGCCGGGTTCCTCGTGTCACTGCCGCCGCCCGTGTGAAGGGGGAGGGAGTTGCGTTCATGCCAATCGAAGATGGGCTCATGGCGATCGTCGTTGGCGTGCTCGGCTTCTTCCTCATCCTGATCATCTTGTGGGATGCGTTCGAAGTGATCATTCTCCCCCGGCGGGTCTCCCGAAGCCTGCGGTTCTCGCGGATCGTGTTTATTCTCTGGAGGGTGTGGGCGAATTTCTTGGTGCGCCGCATCCGTGCCAGAGGCCGCCGGGAAGCCTACATGGGGTTCGTCGGTCCGCTTGCCGTGCTCGTGCTCCTCGGCTGCTGGGCCGTGGGCCTGATCGTGGGCTTTGGCATGCTGCAGTGGGCGTTTGGGTCGCGTCTCGCCGCGCCCGCAGGAGATGCAGGTGGCTTCGGAACCATCCTGTATATGAGCGGGACCACGTTCTTCACGCTCGGCCTCGGCGACGTCGTGCCCCGCTCGGCGGCATCCCGGGTGCTCGTTGTGACTGAAGCGGGTCTGGGGTTCGGATTCCTGGCCATGGTGATCTCCTATCTTCCGGTCCTGTACCAGGCGTTCTCGCGGCGGGAGGCCCGGATCTCGCTCCTGGACGCGTGGGCGGGGACACCGTCGTCCGCCGGGGAGCTGCTCCGCCGGTTGGGAACGGACGACTGCGCGCTCCTGGGGCCGTTCCTCAAGGAATGGGAGCAGTGGTCGGCGGAGCTCCTGGAAACGCACGTGTCGTACCCGGTGCTGGCATTTTTTCGTTCCCAGCACGACAACCAATCCTGGGTGGGCGCGCTCACGACGGTCCTGGACGCCTGCGCGCTGGTAATCGCGTGTGTCGAGGGCGCCCCACTGCGCATGGCGGAGCTGACGTTCGCGATGGCCCGCCACGTGGGGGTGGACCTCTGCCAGGTGCTGACCGCGCCGCCTCGGCCTCCTGACGCCGACCGGCTGCCTCCTGCCGACCTCCAGCGCCTCTTCGCGCTGCTGCGGGACGCGGGCGTGGCGGTTCGGGACGACCCGGGGTCGCTAGAGCGCCTCCGGGAACTGCGGGCGATGTACGAGTCCTACGTGTATTCGCTCGCGGTCCGGGTGGCAGTGGACCTCCCCCAGTGGCTGGCAGTGCCGGGCGCGCGCGACAACTGGCAAAAATCGGCATGGCGGTAGCGACGATCATCCTCGCGTCCGCGTCCCCGCGGCGGGCGGGGCTGCTGGCCTCGGCCGGGATCCCCTTTACGATCGTGCCGAGCACGCGCGCAGAGGCGCTCCAGCCGAGCGAAGCGCCGGCTGATTCGGTGCGGCGGCTCGCGGGCGAGAAAGCACGAGACGTCGCGCGGGGGACAGACGGCCGCTTCTTTCTCGGGGCGGACACGATCGTGGTGCTCGAGGGCCGCGTGATGGGGAAGCCGCGGGACCGCGAGGACGCCGAGCGGATGCTCGGACGGCTCTCGGGGCGCGTTCACGAGGTACTGACCGGGTTCGAACTCTTTGACAAACACGCCGGACGTGCGCTCGGCGACGTCGTGACGACCCGCGTCGAGTTCAAGCGCCTCCGCCCCGACGAGATCCGGGCATACGTCGCGACCGGATGCGCGCTCGATAAGGCGGGGGCCTATGGAATCCAGGGCCGGGCCGCGTACATGGTCCGAAGGCTGGAGGGCTCGTACACGAACGTGGTCGGCCTGCCCCTGTGTGAGGTCGTGGAGGCGCTCCGGCGCCTGGGCGCGATTTCGGTGTGACGACAGTCGCCGGGCGCGCGCGGCACGCCTCGTGGTGACCCCGCACGTCGTCGGGGTCAGCCACGAGACGAACCGCCGTTCTCGCCAGCGGTGGCGGAGCAGGTCCGCCAGGTCCTCGCGGGCTAGAGCGCGTTCAGCTGGAAGGCGTCCTCGACGCTCACGGTCCCGACCGCACCAACCGGGAGGTTGAAGTCCCCCCCGCGAATGAACGCGCCCGCGGCGAGCCCAATCGGCCCCAACAGGATGGCGCCGGTCAAGGCCGTGGCGCCTGCCGCTCCAACATCTTTGACCTGGCGGACGGATTCCGGCGTCACGTCCAGCGGGGACAGGCGGACGGGCTTCCCGTCGGTCGCGTTCGCCTGGACGGAGGCGATGTGGACGCGTGCGTTCTTGCCGAAGATCCCGGGCTTCGAGACGTCGGTGACGATGCCCTCCCCGGGCGTCCCCGCCCGGAAGACCACCGTCCGGTTGATGAGCACATCCGCCGCGACCTCGAACTTGATCGAGGCGCCCTCCTTGATGGTCGCGGAGTCGACCGGGGTGAGAAACCTGAGCAGCACCTTGGTGCCGAACGGAACCTGGACGGACGCGGCGTGCGCGGGGACGACTCCGGTCAGCAGTAGGGCGATGGCAAGCACAGCGGCGAGGGTTTGCATCTGCACTCTCCTTTCAGCGATGATGGTGCGTCTGGTGGTGCGATACGATCAACCGGGCCGCAGGACCCGCAGGGAAGATTCGATCCGGGTGGCGGGATTCTCCTGCGCGGAGCCGTGAAAAACACGGCCGCGGACCGCGCCGGGCGGAAGGAAACGGCACGCGTTTCTCGAACACCATATTCCCGAGATCGGGTTGAGACGATTCGAACAGGAGGGATGTATGACGAAAGCACAGTTCGCGGCGAAGCTCGCCGAGAAGCTGTCGACGAAGGACGACGCCATGAGCAAGGCGGAAGCAGGGCGCGTGGTCGACCAGGTGACGGATCTCGTGACGTCCATCCTCAAGAAGGGTGACCGGGTTCGGTTCCCGGGGTTTGGGACGTTCCGTGTCCTGAAGCGAAAGGCGCGCATCGCCCGGAACCCGCAGACGGGTGAGCCCGTGCGCGTGCCGGCCAGGACGGTTCCCCGGTTTACCCCCGCGAAGGAGCTGAAGCTCGCCGTCAAGTAGCCGTCATCCCTAGGGTGTAGGCGGGTCCGCAGGCGCCCCGGCGTCTGCGGACCCGCCCCATGCCTGCCCGCCTGTGTCTTCACGGATGGTGGCGTGGGAATAGAACTTTAGGAAGGAACGTGCTACTATATAGTCTCGTCAGATGCGCGAGCCGCGACGCTCGAGCGTGAGGCATCGACCCGCCCGGCGGCTCCCCAGGAGGCAGTTACACGGAATGAACGTGAACCGGATGAAGCTGCTGATCGGCGGCGTGCAGCTCAGAGACGGCGTGTCCACGATCGCAGACCTCCTTGGCCGGATCCTTACTCGCTGCGGGCTTCACGTGATGGGCCTCGAACGCGGATTTGCCTCGACAATCTACGGCGCCCACCAGTACGATCCCCTGATGATCACCGATCAGCCCGCGCTCTCCTGGGGGGACGAGGCGATCGACATTCTCGTCGGGCTCGATTACGATGTCAATCCGGACGTCCCCGAGCAGCCCAACCGCGACACGATCCTTCGGCACGCGCGGCATCTCGTCGCCGGCGGAGTGCTCATTTACGACAGTTCGAGCGGCCCGGTGCCGACCGATGACCTCGCGGCCCGCGGCGTCCGCGTCTTCCCGATCCCGGCGCGCCAGATCGCCCTCCGCGATCTCAAGAAAGAAGTCGTGAAGAACATCGTCATGACCGGCGCGCTCTTCCGGCTCTTGGAGTTTGACCAGGATGAAACGCGTCTCCGGCGGCTCTTGGAGGAGCGGTTTGGCGCCAAGGGGCAGGCCGTCGTCGACCTGAACCTCGAGGCGGCCCGCCGCGGGCGCGGGGCCGTTGAGCAGCTCCTGAAGGAGCGGAACTGGCCGTCGGCCGGCTACCATCTCGAGCCGGTCCCGGGCGCGGCGCCGGCCGTTTACATCGGCGGCAACGAGGCGCTCTCGATCGCGGCGATCCAGGCCGGCATCCGGTTCTACGCCGGCTATCCGATTACGCCCGCCTCCTCGATCTTAGAATATATGGAGGCGCACCTCCCGGCCTTCGGCGGCCGCGCGCTGCAAGGCTCCAACGAACGGGAGTCGATCCGCGCCGCGCTCGGGGCCAGCGCGGCCGGCGCGATGAGCATGGTCGGCACGAGCGGTCCGGGACTCTCCCTCAAGGTCGAAGAGCTTGGCGTGTCGGGGGTGACGGAAACCCCGCTGGTGATCGTCGACGCGATGCGCGCGGGGCCGTCGACCGGGATGCCGACCAAGACGGAGCAGGGCGACCTGTTCCTGGTCACCACCGGCGGGCACGGCGAGATCCCGCGGATCGTAATCGCGCCGTCCACGATCGGCGAGTGCTACACGCTCATGGACGATGCCGTTCGCCTGGCCGAGACCTACCAGTGTCCCGTGTTCTTCCTCACGGACCTGAACCTCAGCGAAGGCCGCATGACCGTCCCGGAGACCGTGTTCCAGACCTCCCCGCCGGTGGTCACGCGGCGCCTCGCCGTCGAAGCGGACGTCCGCGGCGCGTCGTACGCGCGCTACCGGATCACCGAGGACGGGATCTCGCCCCGCCTCCTTCCCGGGACACGGGGGGGGGTCGCCAAGATCAACAGCACCGAGCACGACGAGTTCGGCCTCGTGACCACCGACCCGCCGCGGCGCGTCGCGATGATGGACAAGCGGATGCGCAAGATGGCCACCTACCTCGAGAGAGACGCCCGGCCGCCGCAGGTCTACGGCACGCCGGGGAAGGGGCCGGTGCTGGTCGGGTGGGGCGGAACGAAGCCGGCGCTGCTCGAGGCACGGCAGCGCCTTCAGGCGGAGGGCATCGCGGCGGCGGTCGTGCACATCACCCATCTGTGGCCGTTCCCGACGCACCTGGTCAAACCGCTCCTCGAGCACGGCGGGCCGATCATCGTGATCGAGCACAACTACCTGGGCCAGCTCGCCGACCTGATCCAGAGTTCCTGTGTGCTCCCCACGCGCCGCGTCCTCAAATACGACGGCCGCCCGCTGTACCCATCCGAGATCGTGGGGGCCGTCCACGAGGTGGTGCGGAACGGCGCCGGAACCGTCCGCGTCGGCGGCAAGGCGCCGACGATGGTTGAGGTGAGCATCGATGCCGGCTGAGCCCGCGAAGTCGATCTGGGACCAGAACGCCGCCCCCCGCCACCGGATCCAGTGGTGCCCCGGGTGCGGCGACTTCGCCGTGCTGACCTCGCTCAAGGCCGCACTCACCACCCTCGAGCTCACGCCATCCGAAGTGTTGCTCGTCGGGGGCATCGGCTGCTCCGGCCAGATCCGGAACTACCTGAACGGGAACTCGTTTTACGGGACGCACGGAGGGGCGCTCGCCTATGCGCTGGGGGCCAAGATGGCGAACCCCGAGCTCACCGTGTTCGCCCTCGCCGGCGACGGCGATACGCTCGCGATCGGTGTGGAGAACTTCGTCCATATCTGCCGGCGCGACCCGGACATCACCCTCGTGCTGATGGACAACGGCGTGTACGGCCTGACGAAAGGCCAGGACTCCCCGTCGGCCGGTCTCGGCCAGCACCCCAAGCTGTCCGAGGAGCATCCGCCGCTGCTCGACCCGCTGAAGCTTGCCCTCGCGTGCGGCGCGACGTTCGTCGCCCAGTCGTTCTCCGGCGAACCCAAGCGCGCGACGGAACTGTTCGTCGAGGCGGTCCGCCACCCCGGGTTTGCGATGGTGAACGACTTCTCGCCGTGCGTGACCTACAACAAGTTTAATAGCTATGATTGGTTCCGCGAGCACGTCGAGCCGGTCCCGGCCGATCACGATGCGACGAGCGAAGAGGCGGCGTGGGATCTCGTGCGGGCGTTCGATCGCCGGGAGAAGCTGCCGCTTGGGATTATCTACCGCCATCCGCGTGAGAAAGGCGAGGCGAAGCGCCTGCCGATGTGGCCGAAGGAGCTCGAGCGGGTCGACATCGAGCCGTTGCTGCAGGCGTACCGCTAGGCTCGGATGCGCCTGGCCCGTTTCTGGGTGCCCGGCGAGGGTGCGCATCTTGGAATCTGTGAACACGCCGACGTTCGCGAGCTGCTCTCTCCGGACGGCGACCCCCTCGAGTCCCTGGATCAGCTGATCGCGCATACCCACTCTACGCGCCGGAGCCTCGCGGAGACGGCGCAGCAGCTCGCGGGCCGCGGGCGGCGCTATGCCTACCGCGATCTCGACCGGACGCCGGATCCGGCCCGCCCCCATCTGCTCCTTCCCGTCGTGCCCCCCGAGGTCTGGGCGGCCGGGGTGACCTATGAGCGCAGCCGCGAAGCGCGCCTGGCGGAGACGACCACCGTGGGCATCTACGACCGGGTGTACGATGCGGAACGGCCCGAGCTGTTCTTCAAGGCGACGCCGTCTCGATGTGTCGGCCCCAACGTCCCGGTGGGCATCCGCGCGGACTCACGCTGGACCGTCCCGGAGCCGGAGCTCGGTGTCGTGGTGGACGCCGCGGGAGGCATCGTGGGCTATACGCTCGGAAACGACATGAGCGCCCGGGACATCGAAGCCGAGAATCCCCTGTACCTGCCCCAGACAAAGATCTACCGGGCCTGCTGCAGCCTCGGCCCGGTCGTGCTGGTCGCGGATGAACCGATCGAACAGCGCCTGCGCCTCCGGTGCCGCATCGCGCGCGGCGGGCGCGAGGTGTTTCGGGGGGAGGTCGGCACCAGCCGGCTCCGCCGGCCGATCACGGAGCTCGTGGCCTACCTGCGGCGGGCGAACGACATTCCCGCGATGACGGTGCTGCTGACCGGCACCGGGATCGTCCCCCCCGACGAGTTTGCGTGCGAGGCCGGGGACGTGATCGAGATCGAGGCGGACGAGATCGGCGTGCTGCGAAATCCGACGGTGCGAGTGGCGTAGCGGCTAATCGGCGTGTCCCACCCGCGCTTCGGTCGGGGCCGGCTCCTGGATCTGGCGCCCGGCCGTCAACCACACGATCACCATAAGAACAGTGTGATGAGCGCTACGAACATGGTGTAGGATTTTTCCATGTGTAGATTCATCTTACCACGCCCCCTTTAGTGGGTGGCGCAAACACACCGCCACCTCCTCCGAGCGCCCGGCGATGGCATCGACTCCGTTATGCACGACTCCTATGCCCACAAGAACCCCGCCTATGATTTGGTAACTCACGGTGTCAGTTACCAACCCGGAAATGGCGATGATGGTGCCAGCAATAACTACAGCGTTGGTGCCGATTGTCACGTATTGACTGATGGTGCAACAAACGCTACCTGCGCCGTTGAACGAGTTATAGTCAGGGCCATCATAAGTGACCCCGCCAAAATCCGTGCCGCCGAGATCGCTATAGACAGGCTTCCACCATCCCCGTATATGCCCTGCGGCATCAGTGTAGATGATGACTTGCGCCATCCGACCATCTTTAGAGTTGAACGTAGGTGCCCCCGAAGACCTTCTCCCGGTACGCGCCCACCGCATTGGAGCGCTCAAGAGCGTTCTTCGCAATATCCTACCGCGCGGCATTCAGTGCCGCGCGGTCAGTTGCCGACGCGCTGACCGCAGGAACCAAGCCAGCCAGCAGGGCTAGAACCAGGACCAGTGCCACCTTATACTCTCCCCATCCCACAACGCGGCCCTATTGGACGTGGACTGGTACGCAATCGCCGAAGCCCTGCGGGAGGAGTAAAACATGCTCCCCTATCTCACCGTCGCGGAGGTTGCCCAGGTGCTTGGCGTAAGCCGCCAATATGTGCACCAACTCGTTCGAGAGGGCAAGCTCCCTGCACAGAAGCTAGGAAACTACCTAGTCGTTCCTCGTCGCCGGGTGGGGGCGTACATCAAAACGAACAAGGAGGCGAAGTGACATGATGCGCACGCTGCTGAGTATCTTTCTTGCCCTGCTCCTCCTCGCGTCTCCTATGGCGACGTTCGCCAAAGGGCACCATGGAGGATACCGTCCGCACTATCCGCACCCGCACTACCCGGCCAAGCCGAGGAGATGAACAAGGGGACCGCGCCCGTCAAGAGCGCGGCCCCCTTTTTGTTTTTCGCGGTTCAGAACTACGATCTGGGCGGGGGCGGGGACCACTTGCGGCGAATAGCAGGCCCAACTGTAGGCCATAACAGCCACACGACAAGCGCGATCACCGCCGCATGGACCACGTATCGGATGTTCCACGGCAGCGGGATGTTAAAACCGACCGTGGCGATGAGGATGACTAACACCGCCGCTATTGGGCGGTTGCGCCAGTCACGTTCCATTTACGTATTTCCTCCTTTTAAGCGCGTCGCCTAGTGCGTCGCCGTGTCTGCGGGGCACCCGCACAGGCCGCCCATGGACCCAGCTTTCTCCGCCGCATGCCAAAGATCCACCCACCCCGCCATCACCGCTTGAATGGCAGTGTAAACCATCGCAGCGGTGGTCCAACTCGCGGTCGCGGGCGTGTTGGTGAGAAGCCCGATGCCAAATGCAATTTGCACTTCCCCCCAAAAACCAGTCGTCCCGACCGCCAGGATGTCTGCGGCCGAAATACAGCACCCCGAATAAAATCCGCCGCCGTTGTCCCCTGCCCATGCTGGCGTCCCGCCCCCGCCCCCGCCATAAGGGCCGGGGGTTAATTCAACAGGGTTGCTGGGACTGCTCCAATCGAAGTAGGCCTGCGTCCCCTGAGCTAGCTCCTCTTCGGCCACCAAGGTCAGCCCCGAGCCATTCAAGAAGGCCACGACGGAACGCGTGCAGGCTGCGCCTCTGGCAAGCACGATCCTCCGGCCCAGGAGCATCAGGTAGCCACGATACAACCGGACGGCCTGCGGCATGTACTCCTTCATCGCCTCGGCCCCGGTAAGGCGGGCCGTATCATCGAGCGATACCCCGTGCTGCGTCGCATACCACTTTGACGCCTGGGCAAGCGCCGTGAGCGCAACCGCATCACGGATCATCGTCTTCTCACTCATGCTCAAACAGTCGGTCTTGGGAACCGTCACCATGATCTGTCCCGCCGAGGCGGTGCTGGCGAACGGCACCGCCATGCTCATCACAATCAGCATACCAACCACAAGCAGCTTGCGCAACATATGCCGCCGCCTCCCGAGTTGGAGCGCCATTCCTCGCCATTGTCGCGCCGCGCCATCAGGTCTGAAATCGAAATGGCGACAGGGGATGTGTCGTGGAGACGACAGAGATAGGATTCATAAGAGCTGGCTGTTCAAAACGCGTATACTTCTCCCACTCGACTTGGCAATGTTGCGATTCTTGAGGTCCATAAGGACTCGATTGACGCTCTGCCGAGAGCCTCCAACCAGTGCGGCAAGATCGGATTGCGTTAATGGTAGCGCCATCTGCCAGGGGAAAGCCCCGTTTGCCGGAGGGATGAGTCGGCGCAGGACTTTGCTTACGCGCTCGTCGATCTTCCCGAGGGCGAGTAACTCCATCTGCTGCCCGGCGTGACGAAGCCGGCGTCCCAAGTACTCAGCAAAGTGTGCTGCAACCAAGCTGTCACCGCGAACGAGGCTCCGAAAGGCATCAGCCAGAATGCCATAGCACGTTGTTCTGGTCGTAGCTCGTGCGCAGAGTTCGTATGGTTGCTGACAAAGCACGTCCTCAACGCCGCACAGCGACCCCGGCCCCGACCAATCCAAGGCCACTTCTCTCCCATCATGACCTGTCCGGAAAAGGAGCACACCACCACGGTCAACCAGGAACACGTGGACGCTTGGGTAGCCTTGGCGCTGCAAAAATTCTCCTCTCCGCAACTCACATTTCTGCGCTTGCGGCATGAGGCCGCTCAGAATGCCGTTAAGATCATTTACTGGCGCAGTCATCCGTTCAGTTCACCACGCCAAAATCGGCTTTCGGTATGTGACGTCGCCGTCGTATATCTTTGCAGGACGCCATCACTGGTGCGGCTACATTGCTGCGGCGATGCGCATTGTTAAACGATATGAGGCGCAATTTCACCTCGTAATAGATACCCATCCGATACTTGCGGTTCGATATGGCTGTGATAAGACTCCTCCTTTTTTTGGCATCGACAGCCAAATTACCGCGCGGTCGGGGGTCAAGAAGAAGCGGGGACCGGGAGGCTTGGAAACTCAAGCCGACCGGGCACGTAGTCGGAATAGCGCACAGGGGTTCACCTCGCCTTGGACGCTCCACCGCGGCTCGCTTCCCCCGAGGGTTGAGTTGAGCTGTTGCTTGCAGCTCGTCCCTACTTGTACCCGCCCTCAGAGGGATGGTCGACCAGGACGCCGCGGGCCACCTCCCGGCCTACCTTCTCCAGGGGCCCGAGTCGCCTCCGGTGGGGGGCTAGTCCGGGAACCGATCGGAGCATCGTCGTGAGCTCGGTTACGTCTCCGGTGTCTAATATCAGGGCACACGAAGGGCATGAGAGAGCATAAGACGGTTCAATGGTTTGGGCCGGATAATACGACCAAATCTGCAAGTAGGGAGGAGGATTTTCCGGGGGGGACGGGAAGGGTATCAGAGCCTGGATGCGGGCGAGGGGCAACAGCAGTGCGACGACTGCCACACCGTCGCGAATAGTGGGAGGAAGAGGACATCCTCCCCGTCGCCGATCGACAGACGGAGACGATAAACGCTGACCGACAGGCGGTCGCTGTACATGCGCTGTGAGGGCGCCGGCCTGGATGAGGTCAGAATTAACGGGCGGACGTCCCGTGGTGTCCAGTGGCGCGTTCTCCCTGAGCGCACGCAGGGAAACGCAGACGGTAGATAGGGGGCCTAATGGAACCCTACTCGCCTTGCGAAGAAAGGGTGAACGGGATTAGACTGCGGGGGAGACCCGGCAGAGCTTCCGTTGACGAGGACGTGGTGGGCGACAGTTGTAACGCCTAAAGTCGACATACCCCACACGCCCGCGTCCAGGCCTTCATCCTTACCCTCCGCCATGCTGGTCATGACTACCGAGCGGTTTCGTGATCTCTCCCGCACAACCCATGTCTATACCGTCGTTATGTGGTGCGCGTTTCTTGGGGCGAGCGCCTGGGCCGCCCACCTTGCCAGGCTCGAGGTTGTCGCCGGGCTGACGGTAGTGTTTGCCGGCGCGAATCTCGTTCCCCCCGTGCCGAATCCGCGGGGGGGCGTCAATGTCCCGAACCTGAGTGTGATCGCGGTCACAGCCCTCCTGTGGCACCCCGCTGAGGTGCTCCTCGGCGTGGGCTTCGGACACCTGCTCGGACAGGTCATTTTTCGAAAAATCGAACTGTGGCGCGCAATGCTGAATGCGGCCCTCCAGGGCCTCCCCGCGGCCGCGGCGTCGGCCGGTGCGCACGAGGTGGTGGTCATCTTCGGAGCGGGGTATGGGCCTCTCATCCCCGCGGGGCTGGCCGCGGTGGTCACGTACCGAATCCTCAACACGGGCCTGTTCTCAGGATACCGCAGTGCACGCTATCAGTATCCCTTTCTCTCCGATTGGTGGCGCAATGTCTCGGCGAACTGGCCGAGTCAGCTGCTGTCGGCCCCCATGGCCGCGCTCCTCGCGGCGATCGCGTATCGCATGCCATCCGTCTGGTCGGTGATGGGCCTGACGTGGCTGTCGGCCCTGACGCTCCCGATTGCGCGGTACGAACTCGCGTACTATCAGCGCTCGCGGAAGATCTTTGACGAAATCGTCGAATCCGTGATGGGGGTGTTGGATCGGGTGGTGCCCGGCTCCGATGCGCACAGCCGACGCGTCAGCAGCTTGGCCGTCGCGGTTGCGACCCGCCTGCGCTTGCCCGAGCGGACCATCGTCGCGCTCGGCCTCGCCGCCCAGTTGCACGACATCGGGCTCCTCGGGGGCCCCGGGGCGACCGGATCGTCCGGCGACCATGCCGTGATCGGAGCCCGCATCCTCGCGCGCTTTCCAGATCGGACCATTGCGGAGATCGTGCACCACCATCATGATCGATGGGATCAAGGTGCGGACACGCACCGACGGCGACCAGTGGCTGTGGCCAGTCGTGTGCTGGCGGCGTGCGAAGTCTACGACAGCGCTCGGATGGGGCTGGCCCCATTCCATGCGTCACTCTCCCATGCTGACGCGGCCGCGGTGCTGCACAAGAGTGCGGGGGGGCTCCTCGATCCCGAGGTAGTGCCTGTCGTGCTTGAGGTGGCGGCGGCACACCCTACGCCATGAAGGGCCGCGGCGCATGACTCCTTTTGGTCACCGATCCGCCGCCATGGGACGCAAGCTGGCTATGGAGATCGGGCTCGGGGCTGTCGTGTTGGCCGTACTGCTCGTCGCATTCCGCACAGCGACGGTGCAGCAGGTGCCGGGCATCCTCGTCGTCACGATCGCCGTGAGCGTGCTCGCGCGCGTCCGGATTCTGTTGACCCCTGCCGGTGAGATTTCGCTCGCTCCCTTAATCACGCTTCCGACGGTCTTCCTCTTCGGCTGGCAACCAGCAGTCCTTGGTGCGGGGGTAGGCATTGCCACGACCCTACTCGCGCGCGGGGGACGGGAGGTATTGGTCCGCGAGAGCATTCAGATTCCGGCCCTCGCAGCCGCAGAGGCGGCGACAGTCCTTGCGGGGGCGCTCGGGCCTCCTCTGGTGCTTCACATGGCTGTGGGATGCGCGGTCTACTTCCTGGCCGTGATGGCATTCGAATCGACCCGGTTGTGTGTGGCCGAGATGGTCGACTGGCCGCGCGGGGTACGGTATGTTCTCGGGGCGTGGAGCTTGCACGCCGGCGTGTTCACGGTCCTCGTGTTGGCGAGCGTAACAACGGCGGGAGACATCCCGTGGCAGTTTGGCCGCTACATAATTCCCGTGCTTGCCTCCTTGGTCGCTGTCCAGCTGTATCTTCCCCGTATCTTTCGTGGGGAGGAAGAGCAACGCGTGCACGCGGCGGTGGCGATCATGGCCTCCGCGATCGATGCCAAGGACCCGTATACGGGGGATCACTCCTTGTACGTCGCCAACCTCTCCTTGCGGATCGCGCGGCTGCTCGGACTTGATGAAACCGCAGCCCACCGGGTGTACCTCGCCAGCCTGGTGCACGATATCGGGAAGGTCATTGTCCCGCCGGACATCCTGAACAAACCTACGCCGCTCACGGCGGGGGAAGTCGAGATCATGCGGGGGCATGTCGTGGCCGGCGCGACCATGCTCCGAAGCATCGCCGGGTTGGAGGATATCAGCTCGCTCGTGGCGGCCAGCCACGAACACATGGACGGATCGGGGTATCCGGAGCACCTTCGAGGGCAAGAGATTCCGCTGGGATCACGGATCAATCTCGTCGTTGACGCGTTCAACGCCCTCATCACAGACCGGCCCTATCGGGTCAGGCGGTCACCCCTCGAGGCATTTCAGGAAATCCAGGCGCATGCCGGCTCGCAATTCGATCCGGCTGTGGTCGGGGCGCTCGGCACGGTGATTGGGTTCGCGGAGCCGGCGCCAGGCCGACAGGGTGGAGCGCTCAGCCTACTCCGGAGCCGGTCCTTCGCCCTCTTGTATGCTGGCGAGCTCGTCAGTTATCTTGGCGATGAAGTCTTTTACATCGCCCTATCGCTGTGGGTGTATCAACTCACAGGGTCGGCGGTCCTGCTGGCCACCACGCTGGTGGCCGCGACGCTCGGGCAAGGTCTCTTTGGTCTCCTCGCGGGCGCGGTCGCCGATCGCGTTGACCGACGTGCCGTGATCATCGCAACCGATGTCGCTCGGGCCGTTCTGATCGCGTTGCTCCCACTCGTCCTTCCGCGCTCGTTGCCGCTCGGCCTTGTGATTCTTCTGATCGCCAGCATCGGCACGGTGTTCTATCGCAGCGGGCTGCTCGCGATGCTACCCACGATCGTGGCGAGGGAGCAGCTTGGCACCGCCACCGCGCTCGTCGAAACGACGGCCCGTATCGCTGAGGTGGTCGGCGGCGTGCTCGGCGGCAGTCTCGTGGTCTTGATCGGGTATCATTTGGTCTTCTACCTGAACGCATTGAGTTTTCTGGGCAGCGCGCTCGCTGTGTCCCTCATCCCCCTCGCCTGGCGCGCCGGGGTCTCGACGAGCCCCCGCCGGGCCTTGGTCGCCGAGATAGGCGAGGGGTTGAAGTTTATCTGGCACACGCCTATCCATCGTTTCTTGGGGCTCCTCATTCTCCCGGGGTCGCTCACGCTCGGGTTCACGGTGCTGCAAGCCCCGATGGTGGTTGGTACAGCGCACCTCTCTGCTGTCGCCTTCGGTGTGGTGAACAGTGCCCTGGGGCTTGGCAAATTCGTGGCTGCGTTTGCGCTGGCAGGAGCGGCGACCAGGTGGGTGTCGCCCGGGTTCGTGGTCGGCATGTTCCTCGTCACCTCCCTCGGGATTGCGATCTTTGGGGCGTCACCTCTCTATCCGGGACTGATCATGGGGGCGTTCGTGTTTGGCTTTGGAAATGTGGCCACTACGATTGGCAATGCCACGCTGTCGATGGCCTCGGCGCCCAAAGAGATGGTTGGCCGTCTCATGGCCAGCCGTCAGGTGTTCATCGCATTCGGCAAGGTGGTCGGGCTACTCGTGTTCGGCCGGCTCGCCGATCTTGCTGGCGCACCGGTATCACTGATCGTCCTCGCCATCGTGTCCTGCGCCGGAATCCTCGCGGTATGGGGTAGCTTCCGCCACCAGGAGCTTCCGTGGGGCGGTCCCGAGGCACCACGCGTCACCGATGGGGTAGCCTTGGCGCCCGACGGCGCTAGCGCGGATGTTGTGGCCTCGCGGGGCAGCTAGGGGGCCCGCTCATGGCGATGCCGCGTGAGTTGGCAGGGACCCCCGTCGAGTGATACGTCCGAACGGTGGACGCTTTCGCGGGCGCCCGGACCGGCGTCGGCGTCCCAGGTCAGGCTGTTGCGCTGTTGCGGATAAATGGCCGGAGTAGCCAGTGTTTGAGAGACGCCAATCCCCAGTAGTTCTTCCGTGCGGTCGCTCGGAGGTCATCCATCATCAAATCAACACCCCGGGGTCTTTAACCAGCAGGAACTTGCGCGTTGGGACCGTATAATCTAGGTACTTTTCTGCCAGTCTTATAAGTCGTTCCGCAGCATCGTATTTACCATGATCCGCGAACTCCAGCGGCGGACGAGTTCTTCACCCGAACAGGCGCATGGGAGCGGGTTTGACACAGCGGATGGGCAACGATCACACGCCCACGATGCCATCCCGGGACGGCGGGACAGTCCTGCCACCTGACGTGTCTCCTCGGTTTAGCGAGGTGCGTCGGCCCGCTCAAGTGTTCGTTGTGGTCTGGGTCGCGCTCTACGCTGCCGCCGCTCTGCGGGCATGGCCGCAGCCGCATTCACCGTTCCTTCCCCTGGTGGCGGCCATCGTCGCTGCGGTCTGCCTCGTGTCTCCGCTTCCCAGCCCACGGGGCGGGATTTTAGCTCCCACCTTCTTCATTATCACTGTTATTGCAGTCCTATGGCCTCCCCACGACACTCTGCTCACGGTCGGCATCGGGACGATGGTTGGGGAGATCCTCTTCTACCGCGTCGCGCTCTGGCGCGCGCTGATCAACGGCGCCGGTCATGCTCTCAGCGCGGCTCTCGCAGGGTTCATCGCCCATGTCCTGCTTCACCACATTCGCCCCGGCATCACCTCTGCAATCGTGGCCGCGGCTGCAGTCGGCATCGTTTACTACGTCGTCAACAACACGGTGATCTTCCGCCTGCTCCGCGCGGCTCGGTACGGGACTCCGCCGGACATAGGGATCCCCTTCGACTGGTGGATCGATCTTGCGTATCTGCCGTTAGTCGCTGCTGCCGCACTCGCGGCTCCTAGCCTTTCCCGACTGTGGGGACCGCTCGCGCTGACGAGCGTGGCAGCTGCACTCACCCCGCTCGTAGGATGGACCACAGCGCGCCGGCTCGAGCATGTGCTTCGTGCACGCTCGGCGGCCGCTCTCCGCCACGTGGCTTCGGAGTCGAGCCGAGGGGTCCCGGGTTTTCGTACGCTGCCGAGTTTCCGTACGCTGCGTCGCCCAGCCCAGGTGTTCGTGGTGGTCGGGATCGCGGTTTACGCAATGGTGGTTCTGTGGGCGTGGCCGCAGCCGCACTCGCCGTTCCTTCCCCTGGTTGCGGCCATCGTCGCGGCGGTCTGCCTGGTACCCCCAACCCCACAGCCCCGTGGTGGCATCATGACCTACATGCTCTTGCCCATCCTAGTCGTCGGCCTCGTCTGGCCGCCTCAGGATGCCGTGCTCGCCATTGGCTCCGGGATGATCGTCGGTCAGTTTTTCTTCTATCGGATCGGGATCTATCGCCCGCTCATCAATGGCTCGGCGAACGCAGTCAGCCTGCTCATCAGCTCGCTCGCGGCTCACCAGGCACTCGCCCAGGTGCACCCACGCGCCCTCGCCGTGCCCCTGGCGGCGCTCACAATCCTGGTCCTGTACAGTCTCATCAACAACACGCTGATCTTCGGCTCCATGCGCGCACTTCGCTACGGGACACCGCTGCACATCGAGTTACGCTTCTCGCAACCGTCGACAGACTGGTGGCTGGACCTCACCTGTCTGCCGCTCGGGATCACCGCGTTGCTTGTCGCTCCGCACGTCCCCGGCCCGTGGGGATTGGTCGGACTCACGGGCGCGGCGGCGGCGCTGACCCCGGTGTGGCGATGGATGGCCACATGGCAGTACGAGCGCCTACTCGAAGCGCGCGAAGAGGCGGTGATCCACACCCGCCATCTCGAGCACGAGGGACCAGGGCTCGGCTCAGCAGTACCGACGCCGGCCGTCTTCGAGGGGGAGGGGATTGCCCTCCTGAGTCCGGACGGTATCTGCAGCTACGCGAGTCCGTCAGCCCGCCACGCGCTCGGCTACACCCATCGCCAGCTGATCGGTCACAGCTGGATCAGTCTCCATCACCCGGAAGACCGCGCCCGCGCGCTCCAGATCATCGCTTCGATCGTCCATACCCCCCATGCCCGCGCTGCGGCGGAGGTCTGTGTGCGTCACGTCGCTGGGAGCCATGTGCGCGTCCGGACGGCATACGAGAACTGCCTGCGGGACCCCGCCATCCAAGCCATTATCCTCACGTTTCGCGACGTCACCAGGGAGCTGCGGGCTGAGGAGACGCTTGAGGAGCAGGCGCGCCGGCTCCGCGAACTCTCCCGCCAGCTCGTCCAGGCTCAGGAGACGGAACGCCGGACGATGGCCCGCGAACTGCACGACGAAATCGGCCAAGTGCTGACCGGCCTGACCCTAACGGTAGATCTGGCAAGACAGCAGGCCCGTGGGACCGAGACCGCCGCGACGCTCGACCAGGTCCGCAGCATGGTGGACAGCCTCCAGAGCAAGGTGCGCGGGATGGCCGTGAGCCTCCGCCCAACCGTGCTGGACGACCACGGGCTCCTGTCAGCCATGCTCATGCTCTGCGATGAGTACCGGACGACCGCTGCTCTGACTACCCAGGTGCACCACACCGGTCTTAACGATCGGCGGTTCCGGCCGGAGGTCGAGAGCTCGGCGTACCGTGTGATCCAGGAAGCGCTCACCAACGTCGTCCGGCACGCCGGCGCCGATACCGCGGTCGTCCGCCTTTGGGCGGACGAGACCGTTCTGGGCGTGCAAGTCCAAGACTTCGGGCGCGGGTTCGTACTCGAGGATGCTCTCCGGGCCCCGCGGGTCCGCGGGGTATCGGGGATGCGCGAACGGGTCGAGTTGCTCGGCGGCCAGTTCATGATCGACTCCGGACCAGGTGAGGGGACGCGCGTCACCGCTGAGATCCCCCTCGTGATCGACGGAGATGCGACAGGCGGACATCAAGACTCCGCGTAGTGCCGGATGGGTCCCCAGGTGTTACGGGACTGTCAAAAGTGGACAGATGTGACCTTCAAAAGTGGACGGGTAGGGGTGGCGTGGGATACCCTTCGGGGAAACCCGGAGGGGACCCGTGGGCCAGCAGCTCTATCGACGACTGCCGCAGGCGTTTGTGAAGGAAGTGCTGGAGGCGTTTAATGACCGTCGGATGACGGAGCAGCAGGCGTGCACCCTACTGGGGCTCAAACGGTCGCGCTTATACTTGCTTCGTCGAGACTGGCTTCGGAATCGCGCTACCTGGATGCTTGCCGCACCCTCACGGCAGGCCCGGGGGTGGTCCGCTGAGATCACCACGTGGCTCCATACGGAGTGTCGATACCTGCAAGCTCAGGCGGAGCAGTACCGAGGCCGGTTCAATTTTGCCGTGCTGGCGGAGGCCTCGCACCGGCGGTTTGGGAAGCTTCTCAGCCGGAGCGGCGTGCGCCGCTGGGCGGTGCGTGAAGGGTACTATCAGCAAACAGCAGCGGAGACGCGCAAAGTCTACGTGCGGTGGGAGACGGCAGGGCCGGGCGCCTTATGGCACCATGACACCTCGCATCATCGGTGGTTGCCCGTGGTGGACGGGTATCAAGATCTGATCCTGACCCAAGATGATTACTCCCGCCAGATTGTGGGCTGGCGGCTGGAAGGACAGGAGCGGATCACCTCTGTCTCGTGCGGGAGACCATCGCGCGCTGGGGCCGGCCGTTAGCGTACTACGTCGATGAGCATGGGTTCTTCCGGTACGCGCCTCATCGGAGCGCGTGGCGGCACTACCGGCCCAAGACGGGGGAAGGCGAAGTCCAATTTCGTCGCGCGTTGCAGGCGTTGGATGTGGGCGTCGTGTACGCCCGCAGTCCGCAGGCGAAGGGCAAGATCGAGAAGCGGTTTGACTACTTCCAACGACGGCTGCCGCCGCTGTGTGAACGGTATCGGATCACCGAGGTGCGAGCGGCGCGGCCGGTCCTCGAGGAGTTGATCGGGTACTATAACGAGCAGCGGCAGCATCAGGAGACCCAGGAGACCCCTGCGGCGCGCTGGCAGGACGGGCTCCAACGGGGCCTCGGTCGGGTCCGCGCCGTACCGGAGGGCATGGATCTAGCGCTGCTCTTCGCACTGCACCAGGAGCGTGTAGTCCACTCAGATGGGCACGTCCGTTTCCTGGGGCGGCCCTGGTCGGTAAGCGCCCCCGCCGGCAGCCGCGTCACCGTCTGCTGGCGCCCTGATGAGCACTTGGTGATCCTCTGGGAGGGACAGCGAGTGGGCGACTACACGCTGTGAGGCCAGTCCAGTTTTCAGGCTCCCAGATGTCCACTTTTGACAGTCACCTATCACCGGATGGGTCCCCAGGGGGGAGTGGTCACGGCGAGGGAGAATGCTAATGGCTGCGACGAAGAAATCCCGGCGGAGAAAGCCGACGACCCACGTGAACGCCGTCACCACTACGATCGCGATTGCCGACGACCATCCCCTTGTCCGTGACGGGCTACGCGCCGTACTGGGGCAGCAACCGGACTTTACGATCGTGGGGGAAGCGGACACGGGGCCCAAGGCGTTGGACTTGGTCACACAGCTCCACCCTGATGTGCTGGTCCTCGACATTCGGATGCCGGGCGCAACCGGCCTCGACGTCCTTAAGGATATTGCCCGGCTGTCTCCTCACACGCGCGTCCTGATGCTCTCCATGTTCGACTCGCACGGCTACGTGAATGAGGCCCTCGCCGCGGGCGCCGCCGGGTACCTGCTGAAGAATGTCGATAGCGGCAACGTCGTGACCGCGATCCGGGAGATCGTGGCCGGCCGCCGCTACCTCAGTCACGTGATTAACGCGCAGGTCATCAACGACTATGTCCGTCGGATGCAAGGCGATCCGCTCGATCCCTATGAGACGCTTACGGCCCGGGAACGCCAAGTACTCCGGCTAGCGACCGCTGGCTCTACGACGGCCGAGATCGCGCAACAGATCGGGATCAGCCTCAGGACGGCCGAGCACCACCGCGCCAACCTGATGCGCAAATTGAAGCTTCACACCGTATCCGACCTGATCCAGTATGCCCGTCAGCGCGGGCTGATTCCGGACGTCTAGGGGGGCGACCTCTCCCAGAGACGGATCTGCGTGTCCCCGCGGCCGTTGTGGTGCCCGTCCCTCTCCCCGGCGCCCGCACCGCGTCGGCGATGATTCCGACAGCGGTCTCCTGCTGATCGGCCTGCAGGCACACCGGTGCCGGCTCTTGCAAACCTACAGTAAACTTATACCGTCTCTCCGGTACCTTGCCTGCCCCTCCTCATAGAGGTCTCCGCCGTGGATATCGTTCACCACGACGACCGGAAACCGTTCGACAACCAGCCGATAGATCGCTTCCGGCCCAAGATCCGCGAAGGCGA